>Ga0222712_10000725_pt1 | contig 41963 bp, 50 predicted proteins | sample C33_657DmetaG_FD_165043 | JGI IMG/M metagenome (GOLD analysis project Ga0222712, IMG submission 165043) | Estuarine water microbial communities from San Francisco Bay, California, United States - C33_657D | ecosystem: Environmental > Aquatic > Marine > Unclassified | place: USA: California... | reverse complement strand
GCCCACCGCAATGGCCTTATCTGACTTACCTAGCTTAGTTACTCTTAACGTAACCTTTTGTCCAATCTTTTCTTTTAAATCTTCAGGTAGTTCACCCATTTTAATGGTCATATGATGACATATGGTCTTCCAGTCATTTGGGATTGATAAATGGTTAAGAATGGCTGATCTAGATCCAGGATCTAAAACAACAGCAGAATAGGATACTTTATAACTTTGTTCCTCAGTAAGAATGTCTAATAATCTCATAATTGATAAATACCTCACAAAATTAAGTAATTTTTTTATATTTATGTATATGAAGATTGTGATTTCTGAAGAACAATTAAATAAAATTGTTGAAAATATTAAAGAAGCTACCAATAAAAGAAAAACCTTAGATTTTTTTGATTTGGTTAGTAAGGGTATCTTATGGGTGGTAGAGCCTCATGAAAATGGAGAAAGGGTTAAACCAAATTGGGAACACGATACTAATCTTATAACATTATGGAATGTTGAGCATCCGGAACCAGGTCAAGAATGGGTTAGAAAAGCAAAGTATTTCACTAAAACCGGTTCTATTAAATGGTGGAATGAAGTTGGTCAATTTGATTTATCAGATGACAAGTACAATCAAATATTAAGAAGTATTGAGATATATAAGGAAAAAAATAAAAAAGACGATAGTGCAAAGTTCTTAAAATGTAAGGCTTGTAAAAAATGGTTTACACAGACGATCTATAAAAAGAAGAAGTCATTACCCATATGTCCTTGGTGTGGTAAACACAATACAGATTTAAAAGAGGACGAACTTGATGAAAGAAGCAGAAGTTTTGCTTTTACTAGAAAAATGAGATTGTTCAGCAAGGCCGAAATGATGGCTAATCCAATGAGGTATAAACATCATGATCTTAAGAAAAGAGGTTTAGATGAAATTGGGGTTTATAAATTCTCCGAGAGGTCTAATGCTGGCGTTCCTGGAATAAAAGACTATGATGAAGTAATGGATAATAATCCTGTTTTTAAAGAAGTTGGGGATTTTGTTTATCTTTATGATATTAATGAAGATGAGATTAACCAGACAACCGTATCAATTTATATTGTGGATAAGGTAAAAAAAGAACAGGTTGGGGTTGCAGAATTTGAAATGAGGGGTTCTGATTTTTTTGTGAGTTTACCATATGTTAGACAGGAATATAGAGAAAGGGGTATTGGTATTGAGGTTTATAAGATTCTACTAACTTTCGGTGGTTTAGTGTCCGGTAAGGCTCAGTCACAACAGGCTGTTGGTTTGTGGAAAAAAATGTATAAGGAATTACCAAACAAAATGGTTTTTATTGATGATAATGGAAAGGAGTTTGATGTTGAGTTGATTAATAATGATTTAGTGTACGGTGATGAAAAAGAAAGTGTTTACAGAGATAGAGGTGGTTATTTAAAATTATATCAAAATGAAAATAGTAATAACTGAGGCACAACATAAACGTCTGGTTAAACATATGTATCAACCAGATGGTATAAGTTGTGGTCCAACATGTATAAAAATGGTTGGTGATTTTTTTAAAGGTGAAGTTGATAGTATTGATGAAATATGTAAATCATGTGGTACTGACAATATAACCGGAACACCACCAGAAAGAATGAGAAAGGGTTTAGATTCATTAGATATACAATATATTGAACATATGGATGAAGAAAATCCTTATGACTCATTACGAAGTGTTATTGATAATGGGAGTGTCGCTATGCTTAGAACACTAACACAAAGAGTACCACATTGGATTGTTGTTCACTCATATGTTGATGATATGTTTTATGTAAACGATCCGTGGCTAGGTCAGTTAACATATGATGAAACAGATTTAGAAGAAATATGGAAAGAAAGAAATTATTTCTTTTTTGAGGTAATTAAAGATAATAAAGAAGAAGAGATTGATGAACATTCGTATGGTGGTGATGTTATATTAAGACCATATAAAGAAGAAACAGACGCTTTAGAAATTTATAATAAATTAGAGGAAGTGTATAGTAAAATAGGTTGGCCAAAAGACGCAATCTGGAATGAACTACAACCAATAGATTCTAGTTTAAGTATTGTGGCGGAAGTAGATGGAAATGTTGCTGGATTTTATATTTTAAAAAACGCAAACATTCCATTATTGGGTAAAGAGGATGATGAGGTGTTATCTAAACTTAATGGTATCGAAGGGGTTGCTCTTGGTATCTTTAATGAATATAAAGATTATGGAATTGGCAAAGAAATGATTGAGTATCCAAAAACCATTGGAGCTGACTATATTTGGGGTTTACAACTCAAAGATTTAGGAAATATCGACGATTGGTTAAAAAGAAGAAAACTTTATGCTGACGTCGGACAAATGTATATAACTTATCAAATATTTAATAATAATGAGCAAACTAATTAAAATAAAAGAATCTGAGGTTTTCCGCGTGATTACCAAGATTATAAGCGAACAGGCCGCTGGCGAAATTAAAGTAACCGCGACTAATGATTTGGGAACACACCCAGAATTTAAAGGATTAAAGACACTATTGGCACAACTTAAGAGTAACGTACAAAAGGCGCTAAGAGGTAATATACCATATAGAATTAAATCGGATAATCAAATGGGAACCGTTAATGGATCAAAACAAGGTAATGCTTTATCTTTAGAGGTAACATTAATTCCTTGTGAAGAAGCCCAAAGACACTATTTCTTTGACGGGGCTGCTGGCATCTATAGCTACATTAACACAACAAGTGAAAAAGCCGTACATTCTAAAGTTAGAACCGCCGTTATGGATAAAGCAACAGCTACTTTTGCTGGAGCAGAAGTACAGGAAGCATACCCGAATCATTTTACTTTAGGTGATTTTACAGGTTTAAATACAGTTGAACCAAATAAGGAGTATAAATTAATTTTAAAGTTTTTGGTTGGAAAAAGACCTGGTGGATATCAACATATTGGTGACAAAGAACCAGTTGCGGCTTCGAGTGAAAAAATAGAACCAACAGCGGCATCAACTCCGGCCGAAAAAACACAAGCAACAGCAGCAGCTGCGACGGTGACATCTTCAGATAAAAAAACAGAAGCAACAAATGAAAGTGGAAAACCGGTTTCAGCGGGGTGGGAGGGCGATAACATTGATGATGCTCATAATGTAAAACCCTTTGTTGCAAATATTCAAAAGGAATTAGAGGATTTTTGGAAAAGCGGTAAAAACCCTATTGTTGAGGATATAGAAATGACAGTATCTAAAAATGCTAATGGCTCATATACAACAAAAACAAAAGCAAACATTAAGGAAAGCAAAGACGGTATGGCTTGGGTTGGTTTTGAAAGTAGAGGGTCGGCTGGTGAAGGCTATAAAGAAAGAGCGGATGATCAATATAATGGCGGTAGATATGACAATAATGGTAACCCAGTATTGGAATTAGTGGTTGATAAAAAGGGTAGACCAGTATTAGATAAGAATGGTAGACAAGTAAAAAAACAAGTTAATAAAGGTCAATCGGCAAATAAAAAAGATGGAACACCTAACCCATGTTATGGAAAATCATTGGCAAAATGTATGCAAGACCATGTTGGGGCTGGAGAAGTTAAACTAGTTGCAACAATTGAAGATGTAAGTATACCATTTAAACAATACTTTGTAACTTTTACAAAACCACAAAATTTCCCACCTAAGTAATGAAGATAGTTATAACAGAAGAACAGTTTAATAAATTATATAACGCACCAGATAGGCCAATTCTAACTGAGGTTGAATATATTATTGATATAATTCAAGAAGAGGGTGATGAGACTAAAGATGATGTTTTTGATTTGGGAACAAGTGGAGACACCGCTCAACATCATTTATATTATTTTTATATTGGTGAAGCATTCTTTGATGAGTTCTATGATAAAACATATTTAGAATTATTTAATCAATACAAAGAGAATAGTACCGATTGTACAGAATTTGTAAAAGCCGTTATCAATTCCATATTAGAAAAGATGAAACAATCCATTGCAGAAAATCGGGCTTCAAAAATATTAAAAAAAGTAATAAAGAATGAAAAGGTTGTTAAATTTAAGGAGAGTGATATTCTTAAAACCTTAGACGCTCATTTTGGTAACTTTATTTGTAGTGAGTTTATTGAGGAAACTCGTTAAATAATATCTTTTAATATTGATTTAAAAGTAAGTCTTTCAAATAAAGGTTCAATTTGCATATGATTAACTAGGTTATCAACTTGAACAGAACCCTCTTCCGTTTTGTTAGTTTTTTTGTTAAACAATTTAATATTAACACCATCTTCACATGTGAAATTTTTAAACCAAGGTTGTTTTAACTCTATTTTAACAAATTCATTTTCATAAACGCCAGCATCACTAAAATATTTTTCAAATATCTTAATTAAATTTTCTCTTGTTTCTTTGCAACCGGTTTCTTCATCATCAAAAAATTCTTCATGTTTGTTATCAAAGTAATCATCAAAAGCGTTGTCCATAGTTTCTTGTGAAGGATATTCGTAATCATATTCTGGGTACTCAACATAATCACTATCAGGTAAATCATAATACTCTATATAATCACCAATAAAAGTTTCAAAAGAATCTATTGAATAAATTTCTTTTTCACTAATAAATTCAATTAATTTTTCTATAGGTGCCTTTAACAACTTACCACTACTCCAATATGTTTCAAGTTCTAATAGATCTTCATATTCTTTAATCTTTGCTCTAATCGCGTTTTCTAAAGAAGCTCCAGTACCTTCTGTGAATTTATCGAGATATTCATCTCTAATTTTTTCATTTTTATATAATCCAGAATTTTCAACAAATTCCATAAAATTTTCATAGCTTCTACAATAAAAACCAAAAAGATCAATTAATTTTGTTTGGTTACTTTCATAATAAGTTGATAAATAACCTGATAATATATCTTCAGCGTCAGATCTATAGCTATCATATTCAGATTCTGAAACACTATTGTATGAGTCGTTTTCCCAAGATTTTAACGTTCTTAAACTATCGTCATAACCTTCAGCTGATGATGGTAAGCTTTTAACCTCAAATTCTAAATTACCTTTATTTATAGAACATTTAACATTTTCATCTGAAATAAAATCCATTAATTTATCTTCATCTTCATCATTTAAAACGGTAACAAAAGGATTAGTACCACCATACTCTTTATATACAATTTCTCTGTATATAGTTAGATCAGATTGATCTAAGAATTTTTTACCGTTCGCTAATTCAGATTTAACATTATCAAGATCTGGATTTGAAATATATAGTGATGGAAAAAATAATTTTTTAACTTCTAACCTTTCGTTAAAGAAATAAGGTCTATTACTAATCTCGTTGTCTGCTGGGTTTTTTAGTTGATTAGATGGAAAATGTAGTTGATACTTATCGTTCTCATTTTCTTTGTTAACAATAATATATAAGGGGCCTTGTGTTGAATATGAACTAAATCTACATGTTCTATCTTTATTATCTGGGTTTAAACTATAGTTTCCCCACGCGGTACACCATTCTGTGTTAACACCAAGATAAGAAGAGGCCTTTTCACTTTTGGGTACTATAACAAACCAGCTATCACCATTGTATTTTACTTTATATTCTTTTGGGTCTAGTGCAGCAATTATTGTAGCTAAAGATGTTTGTGTTTTTGCGATCTTATCTTTAACAATTTCGTATAGATCTGGTATTGAACTTATTTTCATTTGACCAATCTTAATACCATATTTATAAACTAATTCAAGATATTCTGTTGCTTTTGGTAAATCTTCAAATCTCAAATTTTTATTTCTAAACATATTAATTAAAAAAGAATAATAAGAACCTAATCGAATTATTTTATCTCCGATTATTTTTGTTTTAGGATCAGCGGATGCAATCCTAATAAAAGTTTCTCTTTTTACATCAGAGAAGTATTTTTTATAAACACCTTCTTGATCTTCAGTCAATAGGTTATATATTATTTCTTTAAATTTCACTTAATCTATCATTTAGTATTTCATTAAAATTATTTTTATCTATCGATGGGTACCATCTATTATCAACATCAAATCTAGCTTTTTCAATATACCCATCACCCATTAATTCACTAAATAAACATTCAGCATCTGCGGTATCATCACCACAACGTTCAATTAATTCATCCATTGTTTCGTCATCAATTTTGTTGGATGAAATTAAATCCTCTAAATCAATCTCAATAGTAACACCCTCATCATTCATACTAATCACATTACCAAATTCACTAAAAGCACCTTTTAATTCATCATACATATATCTCTCATAATCTTGAGCTTCAGCATCATTTATTGACGAGCGCAACCTATCTTTAATCTCATCATCATGATCATATTCTTCTATTATGTCTTTTAAATCTGTTACATCAAACTCATCAATACCATTTTTTTGTTTTAATATTCCTATAATTCTTTTTGCGTTCTCTTCGTTTAAATCATAATCAATAGCTGATCTCCATTCAGCATACTCGTAATTATCCCAGTATTGATATGTGTCGCCCATCAATATATCAGAAACGACATTTGTTAACTCACCTCTAATATAATCCTCTGCGTTTTTTGGGGGTATATTTAAAGTAAATTTAAAATCATATTGTGCTGGTTCTATCAAACCTAAACTCTTCAATAATTTCTTTTCTTGTCTATTAGTAAATAATATTGGACGATCCATATACAATTTTGATACTTCTTCAGTAGTTAAATCTGAAATTTTAAAATCCCTAGAACTATCATATTCGTAACCAATGTTATTTATCAAATAATCATCCTCACCTTTTAAATAAAATAATGGTAAAATTACTGAATGATATTCGTTTGTCGGTTTTGAATTTTTCTGACCTTTTAATTGTAATAAATTACCTAAATTATCAATTGATGCTGTCAAGTGACTTTTATTTAATGTGTGATCATTTTCTATTTTTTTAAAACTTCTTAATGAATATAAAACCCCTTTTGTGCTTGCACAGTGGCCCATTCTTTCTGCTTCGTCTGGGCAATTGTTTTTACCTAAATTAACCCAATAATATCCCTCGTCATTTTTTCTAAAATCTAATATAATTTCATTTGTTTCATTATAATCAAATTTTGATTCACCAACACCTAGAGATTCATGCCATCTTTCAGATTCCTCATATAACTCATTAAAACTTAATTGTTGGTATGTTTTAACATTACCACCCAAAGCAACTCTAACCCAGTCCATAATTCCTCGCATCTTATCCCTTTCTCTACTGAATGAATTAGACCCGTTAACAAGTGCAAAACGTTCGGGTGCTGTTTGTTTAGATGTTATTTGAATTCTTCTTTCATCAGAAACTCTGTCAGCGTAATAATCCACTTCATACATTTCCAATATTTTATATGCAAAAAATACAGATAATGGGCCAGCAATTTTAGATAATACGTCGGCTTGATCGTCTTTTACACCAAGCTTATTGATTAATATATCCCTTTTACTAGCCTCAGTTAGTATGTTTTCTAACAGTGATTTAAATTTCATTTATTCCAAATTTTGCTCTAATTATGTCCATACTGTGTTGTGATAACACCCACTGAATATTGCGAGCAACTTCTGGCGGTAATTGTTTTTCAAGTCTCTTCTGTTCTAGGTTATTGCGCCCGTATATTTTGTGAACAACAAAAGAAACGATGTCAAACGCATTATATTCGCTAGCCATACCCATTAGAACCTCAACCTTCTCCTGATTGTTTAATTTACTTATATTGATATATGGGAATATTTTTTGTAAATCATTTGTTAGACCTAGAATATCGTCACAACCTTCACCCTCTCTACATTTAACCCACATATTCCAAACATCATCTGAGGTTAGGTTATTTCCAAAATCATACTGCTGGGATAGCTCAGTACCATATAAACGATCAAATATCACCGATGGTTTACTATTCGTTTCTATCTGCTTTTTAACTATTTTCTTATATTGACTCTCGGTTATGAGGATATTCATACTTTATAAATATTTATATAATAAAGATATTTCAAATGAGGAGAATAATAGTTACAGAAAGCCAAGCAAAAAGTATTGTTGATTATATTGTTAACGAACAAACCACCATAACAAAAACCGAAAAAGGTGAATCAACACCATACAACATTAGTTCTGCATTTGCGAGTGGACAATATAAATTAACAAATACCTCTGAAATTGATAATGCAGTATCATCCATACTTAATGATATCAAAAAATACCCGGAAAACCAAGAATTTATGGTTAAAATTGAGGCATCTGAATCAAAGGTACCAAATAGCGGGGTTGGTTTGCAGCCTGGGGATTTATCAAGATTGAGAGCTGAAGCTGTTCAAACATATATCTCAGGTAAATTACCAAAAAATATTAAACCCACAATTGTAGACAAGGGTGCACAAGGACCAGATTGGGATATTAAGAAAGGAGCTAAAGATCCAGAATACACAAAAAATCAATATGTTACATTGACATTATCCGCTAGTGGACAGAAAACAACAGTAGTTACAATTGCTCCACAATATTGTGAACAGAAAATGCGAAGTACAGGTAAATATGGTAACCCATTAACTGGATTTATAGCTGGAAACCCAACAACAGTTGATTTAGGACCTGGAACCGGTAAAATGAGAATATTGGTTGACCCAGTTAGTGTTCCAGATATTTTTATTGCCGAATATAATGGGAAAACCATTTCAACTGGATTGTTAGGTGACTCCGATCCATACTATAGATTAATGATTGGTGTTATTCTAGGTAACTATTATGCTAGCAAAGAAAAACCTTGGTGGCTGAAAGACTTAAGAATTGAAGAAATAGATCCGAGAATGGCTTCAAAAATAGTTAAACAGGCCGCAGAAAATGCTGATGTAAACGATTTGGCTCATGTGTTTAAAGGAGTGCAGGTTGGCCCTAGGATGTTTAAAGATAATGAATCGATAATCAAACCTTACATTTTAAGTGAAGGACAAATAAAGGGATACAATCAAAGTGGTGGGGGATGGGAAAACTCAAGTTGGGCTATTAAAATAGATAAAATTGCTGAAGCAACCTCACTTAAATTTTATACCATTGGTATGGTTGGACAAACTCGTTGGAGTGCTAGATTTTCTTGCGGTTCCAAGTAATTTTCTCCTAGTTGTATTATATTGATCATAATATAATATTTCATAAAATGTACTATCTTTTGCTTCAATCACATTATATACAATAACATGAACAGAATGTATTTTAGATAGTGAATCCAATTCTCTTTTTATGGACATGTTTGTATTAAATTTCCCGTCTTTTATAGATGGTGGGATTTCCTGTGAAAACAAAGGGCCAATTGAAAAAATTAAAAATAATGTGATTGTGATTTTTTTCATGATCATACTTTTTACAAAAATACACTATTTTACGGTTGCTACAAAAAAAATCTAAGTATTTATTAGTATAATAATCAAACATTGAAAATCAACATATTATGCTTTTAAAACTAGGATCTGAAGGAGAAGACGTTAAAAAACTCCAAACAAAATTAGGGGTTGACCCAATAGGTAAATTTGGCCCCAAAACAGACGCGGCGGTTAGAACGTGGCAAGCGGCTAATGGATTGACAGCAGACGGTATTGTTGGTGACGGTACGTGGGCTAAAATGTTTAGTGAGGGTGTTGTAAGCGCACCAACTATCATTACTGAGCCAGCTCCATTACCGAGCCCTGGTGGCTTAAAGTTGGAAGGATTGAAAGGACACATACCAGACGCAGTTATAGCTCAAATTCCTGACACAGCAGCTAAGTTCCAAATAAACACACCGTTACGTTTGGCTCACTTCTTGGCACAATGTGGCCATGAGTCTGGTGGGTTTAGAGCAACACAAGAAAATCTTAATTATTCCGCTAAGGGTTTAAATGGTACATTCAAAAAGTATTTCCCAACTGAAGCAGCTGCGGCGCCATATGCAAAAAACCCACAAAAAATCGCATCAAAGGTTTATGGTGGTAGAATGGGTAACGGTCCTGAGTCGACAGGTGAAGGATTTAAATTTCGTGGAAGAGGGTATATTCAACTTACCGGTAAAGAAAATTATACCGCGTTTGGTAAATCGATAAATGAAAATATTTGTGAAAATCCGGATAAGGTAGCGTCTAGTTATGCTTTATTATCTGCGGCTTGGTTCTTCTCTAAAAATGGTTTACATAAAATGGCTGATGGTGGTGCAACAGACGCCGTTGTTACATCAATCACAAAAAGAGTAAATGGTGGGACTATAGGTCTTGCTGATAGAATAAAACACTTTAAAGAATACTACGCATTACTAAAATAAAAAAAGGGGTTTAAAACCCCTTTTTTATTTGTTTAACTTTGTCTCAGGATTTTCATCGATCATCTTTTTAGCCTCTTCCTTTGATATAATTTTAAATTCTCTATTATCTGTTTTTAATTTTGTTGGATCAGTTAATAATATTATGAACTCATCACCATTTTTAACACTTTTAAATAGTTTTAAAATAAACCATGATGAACCAAAAAATATTGTGTCTGTAAATTCACTTTTTTCATCAATGACATACTCATAATCTTTTATTACTTCTAATGTTTCAACATTAACAATACCGTAAAACTGTTTGGTTATATTCTTTGTTACATGCTGTTTAAATAAAAACACATCTTTATTTCCAGCCAATTCATATAGTTTTTTCTTATCTGAGAATAGATAATCAATCTTAACGTCTTTATTATTTAAAAATATATATTTCTGATCTTCGTCTGATAAATCACTTAATTGAAAGTTAGTATCATAAGCATATATATTCTTCTCAAATCCAAGTATTGGGTATTTTTTATTTAATATAATATCAACAATATACTTGAAAAATATTTCTTTAGGTTTTCTATTTTTAGGTCCTTTCATTTGACCCAATGTTTTTTTCTTAGGATCATATGAAATCGTTACGTGTGATCTACCATCACCAATTTCATCAACACTTCTTAATGAAAAAATTACCTTACCTGGATCATTTCCGCAATGCCCCATTCTTCTTTTTTCTTCTTCTGACATTGATGTGTTTAAATTAGCCCAATAAAATCCAAGACCATTTGTTCTATAATCAATGATTACTTCATTTTCCTCTTTATAATTTGAACTAACACCCGTTTCTAATGATTCGTGCCAAATTGTGGATTTATCAAAAGCGTCTTTAAAACTTAAGATTTTAACATTAACTCTATCCGCAATTCTTGGGCTTGTTAACCAGTCAAAAATATATTTGTACTTATCTTCATAATCCTCTTTCCAGATAAGATTCCTAGGTCCGGTAGTGTTTAAGATTTCTCTAGCCGCCCTTTTTAAATCAACCTCACCTTTAATAGGCTTATTATATTTTTTTTCAATGGTTTTTTTGTGAGTTTTAATATATTCATTCAGGAATGAATTGGCGATCCATATACAGTATTTCTCGTTTAAGTTATAGAATTCATCAGCCCACGCTGGACTAAATCCTATAGATCTTTCTATTGCTTTTCGCTTATCGGTGTTTTCTGTGATAAGCATTTCATAAATAATATCTTTGAAATTCATACCTATATAAATACAATTAATACGCAAAATAATTAACCCTCCAAATTGGAGGGCTAATTGTGGTAACACGGAAACAATTTAAACACTCATTTTATCCTTGACTAGCGCTTCGGCCAATTCCCTTAATTCAGCACTAACCGTCAACATTAGTCTTTGTATTAAAGCTATTTGTAACGCTATGTCTGTTTTTTTAGAACTGAGAGACACAAAATTAGGTGGGAAAAGTGCATCCCTAAGTTGAATACCATTGTTTTCACTAGCTTTTTTAAGTAGTTTTTGTTGATAATACTTTTTAGCATTCAACTTCGTACACACTTTACAATAGATGCTTTTACCATCTTCGTTCGTTTTATTTTTATAAAACAAGTTCGGGGATAGTTCTTTTTTACACCCAGTGCAACATTTTTCTTTATTTTCTACCATAGTTATTATTTATGAGATGCAAATATAGTAGATATGTTTTAATATTCAAAAACAATTAATAATAATATGGAAACTAAGAAAGAGTTATGTAAGGTCGGGTTTTACCAAATAACCGAGATAAAGAGCGGGAATTCAATTAGTTACGAAGCTGATAGCGGTCAATATATTTTTATCGATAGGTTTAAAAAATATATAATCAATAAAAATCGAGATAAAAAAAGATTTAAAACGTTAGAAAAGGCTAAAGATTACGCAACCATTAAATTGGGAAAATACAGAAAAGTTAAGGAAACCAAATTAAAAGCGTTACCCAAATCTCTTTATTTAGTTTTAATTAAAGAGGAGGCTTCTGGTAAAACGTTCGTTAAGGTCGGAATAACGTCTAAGAGATTTATAATGAGAAGGTTCAGTAAAGCCTATGGATATGATGGGTATGTATTAGAATCTATCTTAAGAAGGATTGACACACCAGATGCGGAAAAACTAGAAGGCGAAATTAAAGATAAATTAAATAAAAAAAGGTCTGTAAAAAAATACAGACCAATTTTAGAATCTTTTTCTGGTTATTCTGAATGTTTCGATTATAATGGTTTAGAAGACATTATAAAAATATTTGATAGTTTAGTTTCCAGAGGGTAATAAACTAAATGTAATTACCATTCCTGGTTGTATTGCTTTGGGATTACCCTTTAACAAATCATTATCATATAAAATATTATCTTCTGAATTTGCTCCCATTTTTTGTGCAATACCGCTAATTGTATCTCCCGCCTTTACTTGATATAAAATATTACTATGACTCAGCATAGGACTTTTTGGATTGCTTAATTTTTCAATCATAGCTGGAGAAAAACCAAATTTAGTACCAGAAGGATATTTCTTTTTTGCTAATTGTTCTTTAACTGTTGGATTGTTATAAACGGCGTCAAAATTAGCTTGTTGATTTTTAGCATATTTGTCTTCTGCACTTTGCTCTTTTATTAGTACGTCTAGTACTCTTTTTACTTGTGATTCTGTTAATATATATTTTTTCATAATGTGTTACTTTGATTTAAGGTATACTGATAAATATCCAGCCAAACGACTACCTCTCTCCATTAAAAAATCTTTTTGTGTTTGTGTTAGTTTCTTTTTCTCTCTATAGTCAACTCCCAGAGTCCCAATACATTTATCTGTTACAATATCAAACAACCCTATTACATATGATGCATTAGTTCCTGTTGCTTCCGCTGCGGATTTTAAACCATAAGTTGCAATAGTTTCATCTTTAAAATCGGGAATCCATAAATGTTTATTTTCCATAATATAATTCATTGATCTTGAATATAACGATAATGGGATGTCTGTGAATAAATGAATAATACTACTAACACCGGGTTTAACGTCCTCGTATGTTATTGAAAACTTTTGAATTGATTTGTTAGTGTGAAGAAAATGTCCGCCATTGTGAAATTGACTTATCCAAATTCTATCCGCATCTACCATGTCTCTAATTTCTGATATTTCATCAAAAATAACCAAGTTTCTTTCAATATCATCTCTAACGATATCTTTCGACACTGGTTTAGATAGTTTAGCTTTTACATATTCAAGTCCTGCTGGACCAACTAACGCTGTAATAACGGCAACTAAAACCATACCAATCAATTCTATTGTGTGTTGTTCCATAGTAATAATTCTATAAATAGTTATATAAAAAATAAAGTTTTAAATTTTATTACGTTTACCCCATAATAAACCGAAATTAATTTTAAACTGACAAATAGTCATCTAATTCTATGGTGTTTTTTGATATTCTTCTTTATTTATTTTTGTTGTCGGGGGACAAAATAAACTTACATAAATTAATATACGGGAGATTTCACAAGCTCCCATTTTTTATTTATATTAGGGTATATGAAATCTAAAATAATAAATTTTTTTGGTGGCCCTGGAATTGGTAAATCAACACAAGCCTGTGGTTTATACACCGAAATGAAAAAAAATCATATGAGTGTTGAATACACATATGAATTTCCTAAAGAGGTTGCTTGGGAAGGGAATATCTCCCAATTAAGTGATCAATTTTTTATAACAGCAAATCAACATAGAAACATAAGTAGGCTGTATGGTAAGGTCGAATACATAATAGTTGATTCACCAATAGTCCTTGGGTGTTTTTATGAACAACGTTATGGTAAAGATTATCCCTCATCTTTTTATGGAATGACTGGATTGAGTAAATTTTTATGGTCTTTATTCGGTCAATATGACAATATAAACATCTTATTAACTAGAAACAACGAGACATATGATTCAAATGGTAGATTACAGGATTTACAAGAAGCTAGGGAAATTGACTATGATATTAAACAAACACTGGATATTAATAGCATACCTTATAGTGAATTTAATGTTCATAATGACACTGCTTTGGAGATTTACAACTATTTAATAGAAAACAAATTATGAAAAAAGGTTTATTATTGATTGGTTCTATTTTATTTAGTGTAGTATTATTTGCACAGGACGTGATGGTCTTAAAACACACAAATTACACATCACATTTTAGTAAATCTAAGAAATACCCAGTAATGGTTGAGTGGTGGGAGACAAAGGAAAAGGTGGCATGTAGTAAACCAATACCACGAAAAGATAATTTCAAACCGGACCCATTATTGGTTTCAGAAACCGACATTGCAAGTGATTATGTTGGTAGTGGTTTCGATAGAGGTCATATGATGCCAGCTAAATCAAATCAATGTCAAACACAAGCGATACAAGATGAGTGCTTTTACTTCTCCAATATGGTGGCACAATATCATAGATTAAACGCAGGGGATTGGAAGTCATTAGAAACACTAACAAGAGACGTTGCAACGATAAGTGATTCCGTTCATATATGGGCCGGTAATATTGGTGAAATTAAAAAAATAGGTAAGGTTTCAGTACCTAAACAATGTTGGAAGGTATTTTATGTGGTTAGGAATAAAGAATGGTTTGCATTTTTATTTGAAAACGACTTATCTAGCCCAGACGGTATAAATAACAATAAAGTTTCAAAAGAAGATATTGAAAAACTAACCGGCCTTAAATTTAATTAATGTTATCAAAAGAGTTAATGACATATCAGGATAGGTTATTCTGGATATATAGGAAAATTAAACAAGATCAAGTTAATGAAACAAACATTCAAGAACTAAAGGAGCATTGGATGTGTGACATGATACTAAAACAAAAAACCCCACAAGGTGAGGTTTTTATATTTTTAAGGGAAATCCCTGAAGCTGTAATTGTTAGTTAAATCTAGCTTTAAGTCTATTGATCATAGAATGTACTGATTTCACACCGGATAATACTCCAGATAATGAAACTTTAGAACCACCACTATTTTCTTTAACTTCACTTTCTTTATCTTTTACATCAAAAGAAGCTCCTTTTTTACCAACACTTGTGTGTTCATCTTTTATTTTTGAGAAAACCTCTCTTAATTTAATAGATACTTTAGGTAAGAAATCTTCTAATATTTTTGCATAACTAGCTGTTTCTGTTATTGAACTTTTTCTAGTCATCTTAACAACAAACTGTTTTGTTTCTAAAACATCGTGTCCAGTTTCTCTTAGTTCTTCCATGATTTGTGTGATCTTTTCTTTTGAATCCACATATTTGGGGTCTTTTTCTAATTTGTTTAAATCAGATTTTAATTTCGTAATTTGTGAATGGATTGACGCAAATTCGTTTAATTGCTTGGCTAATTTACCTTTAGCCTCTTTTGTTTCTCCACCTTCTTTTGCTTCAACTAGATCTCTAAGGTGATTTTTAATGATTTGTTCTAATAACATGGTTTGTGAGTTTTATTATAAATATTTCTTTATTTCTTTAATACACGGAATTGTATATTTTTTTTCATTCCTTCTGGCTTCCCTTTCATATGGGTTTGTGGAGTAATAATATAGTTTTTCGTACTTTTGGTATAAATTTCTAGATTGTAGGTAATGTGTGTACTCGTGGATTACCGTTGACACAATGTCATTTATTGTTTCACAAGTAGATTCATGTATTGTCATTTTGTTTCTGTAAAAACAATAATTACCATAAATCTCCCATTTTTTAATTCTTCTTTTCCTTGTGGTGAATTCCACAGATAGCTTGGTTCTTTTTCGATCGTTAATTCCCAGATTTTTTTTACACCACTTTATGGCTAGCATTGCATATTTCTTTTTTTTAAGATAATTGTCAACAACCTTTTTAGCCATTTGATTTTTTTTCTGTTTTTATAGGTTTTTTTATACTTTTTAATGGTTTTGTCAACTCATTTATCGAATCATAATTTTTACTAATATCATTTAGAATTGCAGCAACTTCATAGTTTTCGCTTTCCTCATTTTTTTTCCATAGAGCCACCAAAAACGCTTTGAACTCGTTATCCCCCAAATTAACCCTTTTTTCGCAACTACTTTTTATAATCTTAAAAACAGCATATGTCAAAGCGGATTTTTTCTCCTCTGAAAGTGTAAAATATTGATCAATGGAAATATTAGACACAATATTGTTCGTTATGTCAGATAAAAACTTAATAACTGAAGGGTGGTTTACATTTACATTCATACTCTCTAGTGTTTTTTATAAATAGTTTGATTTCCATTAATAAAAAAGGGGTAGACAAAATCTACCCCCATTATTTATGTGAAAATTGGTAATATTATTTAGCCCATTTACCTCTAATAACAATCTGCGCAATAATGTTATATACGGATAAATCTTGATATGTATCCTCAATTGCTTCACCAACTGCGTCTGGCTTACCTAATAACACCAATTGTTTCAATCTCTGTATTTTATCATTCATCCTAAACCAAAGTCCCGTTTGGGATAATTTAACCTCTTCCGGTGTCTCTAATCGAGTACCTACCGAAATGTTATCTGGTCCATAGTTTAGTTGTTTCCTGCAGAATATTTCATATTGCTCCTTTAGGATTTTTTTAAATTCTCTTGTGGTTTCGGGATATTTCTCCTCACACATTTTAATTGGGTCCATTTGTTGTTCTTTATCTTCTGACATAGTATTTATTGTTTATAGTTCTAATATAGCTAAAATTAAACTTTTTTCCAAATATTTATAATAAATTAATCACATGGCGTCTAACAAATATAAAGAAATGCAAAAAGATCCTAAGGCCGGTGCTGGATCTGATATGCCAAAGCATAAACAATTGATCCAAATGCTTTCATTTAGGGTTGTACCAGCTTACTATAAGGAAATAGAGAAGGTTGCAAACCATAAGAAAATGACTGTTTCAAAACTTATCAGAAATTACATTAAAGAGGGTATGAAACGTGATAAAGAGATTACTGGATCTAATGACACTGATTTCAGAATAGATTAATTACTTACTAAATCTCTTAAATGAGTTTTGAGATATCATATTAAAGTTAGCTCCACCAATAAACTGGTGGAGTTCTTTTTTCCCACTATAGCTCATTGCAGAGCGCAAATAGTCTTCAAAATTTTGAGTCCAACCCTCTAGTGTATACTTTACCTCGTTTCTCCTAGTTATCCCCTCAGATGTCTTTAAAACGTCTCTACCTAACGATTTCTGAACTTCTTTAGTGCTCATACCTCTAAAATTCTTATAAAGTGGTATATCAACCATAAACATCTCGTTGGCTTCCTTAGAATATTGACTTATGATATCATAGTTTTCCCTGGTTGTTTCACCGGCGCTTTCTAAACATTTGTTTAACATTGAACCTAACATAACATAATCCGCGCCTAATCCCAACGCTTTAATAATGTCAGCATATTTTTTAAATCCACCATCTGCAATAATTTCTGTTCTATATCCACCTGCTTTCTTGGAATCTGAACATTTTTTAATTAGGGACGCCATAGGATAGCCAACCCCGGTTTGAACGGTAGTTAAACAACCACCCCCATTACCTATACCAATTCTAACCATATCAATACCTATTTTACAATATTCCACAAACGTATTTGGATTAGCAACATTACCAACCATCAAACACATTGAATACCCGTACATGGTTTTAGCTTTTTTTGCAAGTTCATATAGATCCCTCATGTGACCATTTGCTACATCAATTAAAGCCAATATTCTACTACCATCTGGGACATATATCTTATTATCTAAGAATTGTTTTTTAAAGTCGTCTAAACCATATGATAAGAACATATTAACATCAAAATGATCTTTTGTTGGGTTTATAACTCTAGGTAAAACAGGTAATATCCCATGTTTAGCAAATAGATGAAAGTTGTTTTCGCTAACAACGGTATCCATTGGTGCAGTCATTAATGGTAGGTAACCATAGATGTTTTTAGGGTTTATTTCACTCCTGGATCTAATATTGGATAAAACGGCCGGTTCAATCAATAGATCATCAAAGTCATAAAGTTGTTCAAATATTTCGCTCATTGTGTAGGTTTATGTGTCTAAGATAAGAAAATTTTAATAAAATAAAAAATTAAGCAATAAAAAAGTATTTATAGTGATATGGAAAATAAGATTATTTCTGAAAATATTGTTAAGTCGGTTTTAGACCAGCTTCTAAATGAAGAGGTTTCAAAGGTTAAAAGAGAAGAATTTAGTAGAGTTCAATTTAAAATGGACGAATTACAAGGCTCACTGAATGAAACGATTAAGGAATTTAGAAAGCTACAGGATTCAATTCCAGGTGGTTTAAAGACAGTAACAAATGGTAGAATCAATGGGATTGGTTCTGGACTAGTAAATGCTCAGAAACTTTTATCTCAGTTAAAAGACAAGGTTAAATCACACAAAAGATCGGTATTCACACAGCAAGTAGAGGAAAAAAAGAAATAAAACTATTTTTCTTCTTCGTTATCTAGAAATACTCTTAAAGCTTTAACATCCTCAATATCTTCTAGATTAACAATTTCTTCCTTACCCAAAGTTGTTAGAAAAAATACCTCCTCAGTATTATCATCCTCATAGGAACTTAATAATCCCTTTTTTTGTAATGTTCGTAGTAAATCTTCTGCCACAATTTCTTTTAATATTATATCAAATTCATCTTCACTAAGATACCCATCTTCTTCGTTGTTTAAACCGTTTTCTAAAAACTTTATGGTTAATTCATCTGATATTCTCTTTCTAGCATAATCTTGACTAGATATCTCAAAGTCAATAAAATAGTTATCATCAACCAATGTTGCAATTATCCCCTCTGTTATTTCTTGGATTTTAGGTAAGTAAGTCATTTTGATAAAAGTTTATATTGTACTAATATACGAGGAAAAATTCAAATAAAAAAACTCACTTAGAATTTAATTTTTAATGATAATTGCTTATATTTTACATATAAAAAAAGATAATGGGAAATAGAAAAATTTTTATTCAAATCGCATCTTATAGAGATCCACAATTAATCCCCACATTAAAAGATTGTTTAGAGAAAGCAAAGTACCCAGAAAATTTGGTTTTTGCAATTGCTTGGCAACATTCTAAGGATGACAAGTGGGACAACCTAGACGAATACTTAAATGACGAAAGATTCAAGATTGTAGATATACCTTATGAATCATCAAGGGGTGCGTGTTGGGCTAGGAATCAGTTACAACAAACATATACTGACGAGGAGTTCACATTACAATTAGATTCACATCATAGATTTATCGAAAACTGGGATGAGGAATTAATAAACATGTATCATGGATTACAAGATAAGGGATTTGGGAAACCATTGTTAACGGGGTATATATCCTCATATGACCCAGATAACGACCCCAGGGATAGAATAATGGTTCCATGGAAAATGAATTTTGATAGATTTATACCAGAAGGTGCTGTATTCTTTTTACCGGCCTCTATTGACAACCATAAAGAATTAACTGAACCAATACCCGCTAGATTCTATTCTGCACACTTTGCATTTGCTGGTGGATCTTTTGTAAAAGAGGTGCCACATGATCCAGAGTATTATTTTCATGGAGAAGAAATTTCAATTGCTGTTAGAGCGTACACTTGGGGATATGACTTATTTCATCCACATAAAATTATAGCTTGGCATGAGTACACAAGAAAGGGTAGAACAAAACAATGGGATGATGATAAAACTTGGTCAGAAAAAAACAATACTTCACATTTAAGAAATAGAAAACTTTTTGAAATGGATGGTCTTATTAAGGATATTGATTTTGGGGTGTATGATTTTGGTAAAGTTAGAACCTTAGAAGACTATGAGCGATATGCGGGATTGTCATTTAAGAAGAGGGCTGTTCAGAAATTTACATTAGATAATAACCTAGCACCAAACCCTCCTTTATATGGCCAAGAGTTTGATGATTCGTTTTTAAGGATATTTAAACATTGTATAGATGTTCATCGAAGTTCATTTACCGATTCTGATTGTAGTTTTTGGGCAGTAATATTTGAAGACGATATTGGTGGAACATTACACAGACAAGATATGAACCCAGATGAAATAAAAGTAGCATTAAGTACAACAGATGATTTCATAAAAATATGGAGAACGTTTAACACTGAAAAGAAGCCTCACAAATGGGTAGTGTGGCCTCATTCTGAATCAAAGGGTTGGTTAAATAAAATAGAGGGTAAATTATAATGAAAAAAATATTAACAGGATTATCGAACAATATTACAGCTAATAAAGATAAAATAAAAGTTTGGTCAGAAAGTTTTAGAAGATTTTCAGATGGGGACATTGTTTTAATTGCAGCTAATGCAACTGAAGAAGACGTATTAACATGTTTAGAACTAAACATAAAATACCATTTGGTTACGGTTGAAGAATTACACTACATTAATCATAAAAGATTAGAGCACACTAGAGATTTTTTAAAGATATCTGATGGTGATTTATTTTTAATTACTGACGTTTTTGATGTGGTATTTCAAGCGGATCCATTTGCTAAATTTGATTTGGATAACTATGATATGTTTTTTGCTGCAGAAGGGATATTAGTATCAGAAGAACCATGGAACTTTGATGTTATCAAAAAAGTGTTTGGTGATGAAGTAAACTCTTGTGTTCATGATGAGATTATTTGTAGCGGGGTGATTGCTGGTAAACGAGAACAATTAATCGATCTGTATGATAAGATGTTTGTTAAATGTGAATCAGGTACAAATGATCATAATATTAAAGATCAGGCAGCCTTAATTCTTTTATTACAATATAAACAAATTGAAAGATATAAAATTTTAACATTGAATGATGGTTGGGCTATGCATTGTGCAACATCAGGTCCAACAGAATTTTTTACTGCTTGGGGAATGAAAAATAGAATTGAGGAAAGGTATAATATACCAACAATGATCAATAATAATGTCTGTACAAGTGATGGTAGATTATTTGATATTGTACATCAATTTAATAGAGTTCCGGAGTGGCATACAATAATTAAAGAAAAATATAATATAGATTAATGAAAAATACATCAGTTGCTGTTTGTTCATATTATCGATCTTTTGATGGGGATGGAAATAAAACCATTATTGATTTTAAAAACCAAAACTTTGATAACTTCTTTGTTTTGTTTGATAACCAAACAAATTTAACCGAAGAAGAGGTTTCATCAAAATATGATAACTCCCCAGTTTCATTTTTTAACGATGAAGATTTTAAAAAATATGAATTTGATAAACCAATTAGTAGACACCATTTTTGGGGAAGTCATCAGAATCCTAAATATTTTTATGCTCACTATAGAATGTTGGTTCATTACATCAACAACCCAAATTTTGAGTACTACTGGTATTTTGACGACGATGTACAATTCAATGGTGATTTAAAATCCTTTATTTCAGATTACAATAAATTAGAGAATGACTTTATGGCTATCCAGATTTTCAAAAAGGAAGACTATGATGGGTTTCCCGATATTAGTGTGATAAACAGTAGAATGGAAGGGTCTAGGGGATATTGGCTAGGTCACTGTCCAGGACCAGGTGATAATTTTAAAAAAACAGATAAACATATGGGATCTTTTTTCCCAATTGTTAGATTTTCAAACAAAGCATTGTTACATTTATTAGATATACATAAAGAAGGTTACTTTGGTTATTCAGAAGGATTTGTTCCAACAACATTAGCTTCTGATGGGTTTAAGGTTTCTAGTATGATGGACGAATTTAATAATTTTCAATTAAACAATAATAACTGTGAATTAATTCACAAAGGACAAAAATTTACATGGGAATGGCTATAAGAAAACCCGCCATAGTAATGGCACTATATGACATCGGAAGAGATAATTGGGACACATTCAACTTATCATACAACACTTATTTAGCTTGGATGAAAAACACATTAGCAATTGATGTTTGTTTCGTTATCTATACAGAAGCCAGGTTTTATGATAGAATTGTTGAATATAGAAAACAATTTGATCCAGAATTAAAAAAGACCGTGATCGTTGTCACACCATTAGAAGAATTGGATTGTTATAAACAATACAACCAGAGATTAGAAATGCTAATGTTTAGCGAAGAGTTTAAGGAAAAAGATCACCATAGAGTTCCGGAAATGACAAAGCCACTCTATAATGTAATCATGTTTAATAAACTAAACTTCTTAAAGCATGCAAAAGATAGTAACTATTTTAATAGTGACTTTTTAATATGGGCTGACGCTGGTGGTTTAAGAGATGATATCTCAAATTATCAAGGTGAGGTTTGGCCATCATTAGAAAAACTAAATAAATTAGATCCAAATAAAATAACATTCTTTAGTCATAGTGCAGAATTTGATGTACCAGATAAGGAATTCCATTCGTTTTCTCAAATTAGACATATACAAGGTACGGCGTTTTTTGTGCCAGCACACATGATTGATGATTTAATTATTGAATTTAATCAAACAATTGAAGAATCATTATCACAAAAATATATTGGTAGTGACGAAAAGATTTTTGATATAACATATTGTAAAAATAAACACAAATACAATTTAATACAATGTACTTGGAGAACATATTTTGATTTGTTCAAGGAGTCCAAAAAAACAGGCCCTCATATGAAATTAAAATTAGTTACAACTACTTGGAGTCACCAAGACACATTTGAAATAGAAAAAACATCATTATATAAATCATTTAAAAGATTTAATCCTAATATTGATGTTGAACATTTTCACTTCAATAGAGGACATTATTATCAAAAAGAAAACGAATTTGCATCTAGGTTTGGGGCAGAGAGTGAATATCTTTTATATAAAATACAGTTATTATTAGAAAAGGTTAAAACCGTTAATTCTGATTATATTATTTTTTGTGACGCAAATGACGTTACATGTATGCGTCCGGTGGATTATTTACTAGATATGTTTGATTTAGAAAAGAACATTATTGTAGGGCATGAAAAGAACACTTGGCCAACACAAGAAAGAAAAGGTACGTGGCCAAACTATAGAGATTATGATGAAAAACATATGACCAATAGAACTTTCTTAAATTCTGGAATGATATTAAGTAAAACAGACAAGTTTATTGAAATGTTACAAAGTATGGTAGATAATGTATTCTCAACAAACATTAATACATTTAGTAATGATCAGGGTGTATATACCTATTATTATAATATGGGATTAGAACCTAAAATAAAATTAGATTTTTTAAATATTTTTGCTTTAAACACATTTTCTAGAAACGTAAATGAATTTTATTTAAATAGTGAGAATAAATTGGTTTCACATGAAACAAGTGTGATACCTTGTTTTATACATGATAATGGTTGGAACCACGGTAGCCCAAAGTATAATAATCATTTTGAATTAAAAAGACTTTATTCTGATTCATATCCACATTTAAAAAACATATCAATACAAAGACCGATAGGTCAAATACACCAAGATTATTTAATAAACTTAAGAGATAATTTTGGGTTTATACCGAATGTTACATATGATGTTGGTGCATGTGTTTTACATTGGACAACAATAGCAAAGGAGGTTTGGCCAAATTCTCAATATGTTTTATTTGAGGCTATGGAAGAATCAGAAGAATTATTTCAAGAAACTAATCACCCTTATCATATTGGTGTGTTTAGTGATGTTGATGATAAAGAAATAACATTCTATAAAAATGTTACGTTCCCAGGTGGTAATTCATATTATATGGAAAACCCACAACATAGCTCAATGGCTTCTGTATTATTTGAAAATCCAGCAAATCAATTTAAAAGAAAAACAATAACATTAGATACAGTTAGAAGAATGAAAAACCTACCGTTTCCTGATCTATTAAAAATAGACGTTCAGGGATGTGAGGTTGACATTTTAAGAGGCGCTACAGAGATCTTACAAAATGTTAAACATTTAATTGTTGAGTTACAACATGTTGAGTACAATATTGGTGCACAAATGTGTGATGATTCAATACCTATAATTGAAGCGATGGGATTTGAATTAGTTACACCTAAGTTTTCTTTATCCAGTCATGCCGATGCAGATTATCACTTTAAAAGAAAAGAAATATGAGATCTGTAACCGTTGTAACATGTGTTTATGAAGATTCAGATATATTAGAAAATAGTTTATTAATTGATTTAAACCTCGTTATTTATTGCACAAACAATTTATATGATAAAATTAAATCAATTCGTGAGGGGTATACTAATACATTAATATTTGTTAAGGAATTAAATGATTTAGATTTTTATTTACAACATCGAAATATTATCGATGAAAAAAAAATAAGTACTAATAAATGGTTACCTTTTAATAAGGCCTCATTTGTAAGAATATTAGCTAAAACTAACCCATTTAAAACAACACATTTTCTGTGGTCTAATGTTGAAAATTTATTAACAGTTAATATTGATAATAACTTAACTAATAAAATTGTTAATATAGATGATCACCTAATTATACCACAAAATCTTGCATGGCATTATAAATACTTAATTGACTTAGAATTTAATAACGAAATATCAAAGGGTATTGTGCCTAATGAAGTAGAAATATGTGAAATAGTAAAAAACAAAAACATTGACCTTATTGGTTATGATGGTATTTTACGTGATGAAACCATTTCAAAAAATATAAATATTGTTGCTGTTATCGCTAGATATAATGAAGACGTTTCATGGGTTAGGGATCTTAATTGTAATTATATTGTTTACAATAAGAATCAAGATGATATAGATTTATTTGAAAATAATTTACCAAACATTGGTAGAGAAGGACATACGTTTTTTACATATATAATTGAAAACTATTATAGTTTACCTGATTATGTTTGTTTTCTTCATGGTGTACCATTTGATCATTGCTTAGATATTGTTGATAAAATAAATGGTTTTGATATGAGTAGCAAATTCTTACCATTATCTGCATCATATGTTTTGGGTAATTGGGAATGGGATAGAACATACGCATTAGCAAATAAAGTTGGTTTAATTTGTGAAACCCCTTTAAAAATGATATCATCATGCCAGTCTATTGTTTCAAAAGAACTTATATTAAAGACACCAAAAGAAATGTATGAAAAACTTTTAAATGAATTAGCCTACCACGAACATCCACAGGAGGCGTATGTTATTGAAAATCTGTGGCCAACAATATTTAATTTTAATAATGAACTAAATCCAAGCTGCGATAATTGTAGAGGTTATTGGGGTGGATGTTAATAAATAAAAAATGAATTTACCAAGTATAGCAATACACGTACACCATAACGGAGCAGCCGCTGTTTATCATGAAAATGAAATTGTGGCTGTAATAGAATTAGAAAGATTAGTAAATAGAAAGAACGCTAGTTGGGATTTTTTTGAACCGATACCAGCAAAAGATTTTGTATTAAAAGCAATTTATGACTATCTAAAAGAAAAATTTGGATTTACTCATTATGATAAATTTATTATTGGTTATGGGTATAAAGAAATGCCAGAATTAAATAAATCTATTATACCAGCTAATGAGTATATTGTTGACGAGTCACATCACCCAGCACATGCTTATGGTAGTTTTGCACAATCGCCTTTTGAAAAAGCTTTAGTTATTTCATTTGATGGTGGATCAAATGATGGATTCTTTAATTTATATCTTGCTGAAAAAGGTAAAGATTTAAATAGTATAATAAGTTTTGGTGTTGATCTTGGTAGTCATTATCATCTTATTGGTCTTTTTTGTGATGAGGTTAAAAATTATCACGCATTAACAGCATCTGGTAAAGTATTGGGATTGCAATCATATGGTAGAGTAATTGAAGAATGGAAGGAACCGTTAACCAAGTTTTTTGGGTCTGGTGTGCCATTTTGGTATGATATTGAAAATAAAAAGAAACGTTTATCAGAAGAAATTGGTATTGAATTTTCAGAAGATAAAAAATTATCTGGTCAAAATGCATATAATTTAGCTAGGACGGCACAGGAAGTTTTTGAGGAATTGTTTTTCAAATATACCGATGAGTTTATTAAAAAATACAACTTACCAATTGTTATTACTGGGGGATGTGCGTTAAACATAGTGTTAAACACTAGAGTAAAAGAAAGATATAATCTAGATGTTTTTGTTGCACCTAATTCAACAGACTGTGGATTACCAGTTGGGTTTTTATGTAAACACTTTAAACCAACAAACACTATTGATGTAACATATAAAGGTGTTGATGTGCTAGATGGTTTTTCTTTAATGGAATATGTCAATACAAGACACGCTAGGGCTGCCACAATTGACGGAATGGTTGGTGATCTTGTTAATGGTAGAATATTGGGTGTGGTTCAAGGTAATTCTGAACATGGCCCCAGATCATTGGGTAATAGAAGTATTATTTGCTCACCAATTCCTCATGATATGAAAGATATATTAAATTTAAAGGTTAAACATAGAGAATGGTATCGACCATTTGCGCCAATAGTTAGATTAGAAGATGTTTCAGAATATTTTGAATGGGAAGGTGAATCTAGATGGATGAACTTCTGTCCTAAGGTTAGAGATCATTATAAAGATAGATTACCCGCTGTTACACACGTTGATGGGACAGCTAGGGTACAAACAATAACAAGAGAACAGAATCCTTTTATTTATGATATGCTAACAGCGTTTAAAGAAAAGACTGGTATTGGTGTGTTAGTTAATACCTCATTTAATGTGGATGGTAAACCCATTTTATCAACTTATAAAGACGCGATAAAAGTTTTTGATGAAACGCAATTAGATAGATTGTATCTTAACGGATATTATTTTGCTAAGTAGGTATTTATAAAAACCGGTTATACACCATAAATTAATAAATAAAATATACATGGACCCTGATGATGAACAAAATCAAAAATTTAAAGAACAAGGAAAAAAGACTGGTCCTATACAAAGATATATCGCTAATGTTGGCGATGTTCTTTCTCCCATTTGGCTACGATGCTTTATTCAAATTAATAATGGACATGAGTGGTTCATATTGGGTAGCAGATATCGTTTTTTATTCTATTTCAGGTTGTTTTTGGTTGTGTTATATAGTTCTTACGAAGTACTTAAATAAAAAAGAAACCTCCAATTAGGAGGTTTTATTGTTTTTTTTATCTGGTTGTTGTAGACCTTTTTTAGTTTCGATTTTTTTAACATTATGACTTTTTGTTGCGTCTTGATGTTTTTCTAAAATCTTCTTTTTTTCTTCTGGGGTCATTTTAAATACATTGTTCATATTTTATATTGTTTTTTGTTTTCTTTGAGACATCTCTCTTTTTTATTTTTTAATACTAGGCATTTTTCATAATCTTCCGTTTCTTCTAATATCTCCATCATTCTGTCGATGATTTCAATTAATAATTCCAAATCATTATTGTAGCTTAATATTGTCTTGTTATTAATATACTCATAAATCATATCATTGTCAACGTTTCTTATGTAATCATATATCATTCTAACCTCATCATCGTCATAATTACCGACGTGGAGCACTCTTGTTGCTTGTAAAAGAAATGATACGGACATATTCATAAATATCCCTTCACTCATTGATTAATTTTTTTTCTAATATTCTGAAACATTCAAAGAACCCATCTTTCTCAATATCTTCTCTATTCTCTTTTGATGATTGAGCCGGGCCAAAAACTATTCCGTTATTTAATGAAATACTAAAAACCCATTGCTTTGGGTTATACATTTCAATTGTTAGATACACGCCTTCTTTATCAAAGAATCGATAAAGCTTTTTCAAATCATAAGTGGCAATTGTGGAAATGCTTAATACCCCAACATTTGGAAACATATTATCGTTAAACCTTCTAAAGGCTTTGGGATACAAATATTCTATTGAGTACCAATCTAACATAATAACTAATATAAGAAATATCTATCAATAATTATAAAAAGATCGGCTTTTATAAAAAAAAGATATACTTATTTGGTATTAATCAAATGACAATACGCGAATTTTACCTTAATGAGGACACAGGAGGTCTTTATGTTGAATTTTCAACAAAAAAAGATGGTGACGACTTTTATAGAGTTATTGAATTAACCAGAGATGACATTGAATACTATTCTCCAACAATATTAGATGAAGAGGTTGAAATAGACGAAGATTTTATATCTGAGCTGCTTTTTGAATACTCAAAGCATAACGATCTACCAGAAGAAGAAATGTTGTGATATTTATAAGATATGGAGTTTCTAAATGACCAACAAAAAGAAAAATTAACCGAGTTTGTTAAATTCGTGAAGGGTGAGCTTAAATTAAAAGCTACACCTAAGGTTGTTGTCCAAAATGGGAGAAAGGATCTTAAAACGACAGCAAGCTATGACTACAATCAACCCGAAAAGATAATCAAGGTTAATGCAAAGAATAGAATGATAGTTGATGTAATGAGAAGCGTTGCTCATGAGTTAGTACATCACAAACAATATGAGGACGGACGTTTAGATGTTAAACCGCCAGATATTGGTGGTGAGATTGAAGACGAAGCAAACGCTAAAGCCGGTCAATTCATCAAGATGTTTGCTCAAAAGGATCAAACAGTATATGACGAGTAATTAACGTCTTGTAAACCTTAAAATAACCACAACAGTAACCGCTTTGTCTCTCATACCCGTACTTAGGTATAAATCTGTAGTTATTGGTGTACTTGTTAATGTTAATTTTTTAGCTAACGATCCCATAGCATCAGTAGAAAACGTATAACTGGTATAGCTACCAGTGCTTAAATTCTTAACATATAAGTCACTATATTCATTCGCCAGGTATGGTCTAGGAAAATCCGCCTTTAATTGATCACGCCTTGTATTGTTTGTAACATATAAATCATATGACGTTGCTTGAGGGGCACCATCAAACTCCCAAATGTCGCCAATAACTAATCTTCGATCTGGAGATGTTTGATTGTAATTTTGTTTCATTATAATCCCGCCAGAAACAAAACTTTGATTGTTAAATGCGTTTATACAGATTGTATCTGTTTTTATAATATCAATTGGTGATATTGAACTGATCTTTACAATTTGATAATCAGTGAAGATCCATCTACCAGAAATAGAGGGTTCGCTAATAAATTCAACCTTTTCACAACCCCATAATAAGGGGATAATTACTAGTATTAAGAATAGTTTCTTCATTATTATTGATTTTGAAGTACAAAACTCGTATATTTTATTGATATTAACAAAATAAACTGGAATTATTTTATATTTATAGGATATGCAATTAGTTATAACAGAAAAACAGCTTAGGAAACTATCTTCGCAGATAACTGCAAATCAGGCGGTTACTGAGGAAGATGGTGATGCTGCAGCAGCTGCTCCAGAGGCCGGTACGTCTAGCGATGGGAATACTAAGACTGGTGCAAGCAAATGGGAAAGTGGTGTAACTAGGGGCCCTGGAAATCAAATTGGTGTAACCAAATGGTCAGATGTCGTTGGTTCAACATTAAAAAGAGGTAAAGCCAATCCATTACAGGAACAATATGGCGAAAACGTAACTATATTGACACCGAATGGTGTAAAAATGCAAGCACCTGCAGGTACAAAAATACTTTCTTATTTTACTCAAACAGAAATAAATGGTGGTGGATTTTTTAAAGATTCATTACGTTATTGGTATCCTAAATCTCAGGGAGGTGAAGGAAATTCATATACAGAAGAATGGTTACCAGATAATTGGTCTCGTATTATTACATTAAATAGTGTTGCTCAATTTCAACTTCCAAATGGTAAGATATATAGTGCAAGAATTTCACACCCAAAATTGAATGCGATTAGTGGACAACCCATGCAAAAATTTTTTGAATTAGACCCAGATCCAAATGGCTGGAGATTCAATGGTTATTTTGACAGAAATGGTAAAGGGTTCGTTGGGTTAGGTACAGCAGGTGCAGTCGCATCGGGGGCAAAGAGATTAGACCCTAAAAATAAAATATCAGATTACGTTTATAAAACTGATGACGGTGAAGGGGTTATTGTAAATTTAGTTAAAGGTGAATTTGCTGAAGCATTATTAGATATTAGAAAAGCGTTATTTACTGTAGAAGGAATGGCTATCGAAGCTACTGTTGAATTTGCTCTTTCAGAGACTGTGATAGTTCCGATTGCAATAGAAGTATTGAATGCCTCAATCATGTTAAATGATCTTTCGTTATACCTTGAACAGGGTGAAGAGGATGAAGAGGCTTTATGGAGAGTAATTGAGGATCTTTTTATATTAGGACTTCGTTTTGGTGGAAAATATGCTATTAAAAATCTTAGAGGTTGGTTGAAAACACCAGCAGGTAAAACAGCGGTCAGATGGATTTTAGAAAAATTGGGAGTAATTATTCAAACAATTGGGGGTTGGGTAGCAAAATTACCAGGTAAGGGCCTTAGGACTTATGTAATGGGTTTATTAAAAAATACAAGCAAATTAAGAAAAATAATTGGGAAAACAACTGGAGCATATCTTGCTAAAATACCGGCTCAATATAGAAGAGGTATTGTTGCTGGTTTACTAACCTACGTTAGTGGAAAAGCATTAGAAAAATTAGTAGGTGCACCTGAAGGTACAATTGATAAGCAAATGGCTAATGGTGGTGTACCTAGTGATGAATTAATAACTAGTATTCAAAATGTGAGTAAATCAGATTTAACCCCCGAAGAGATTAAAACTGCAGCAGATTTAGAAATTATTGGTTCTAATGCAGAATATGCAATTGGATTAGCAGATTTCTTTAAAGATACGTACCCATGTTTAAGTGAACGTATTAAAAATAAGAAATTTATTGTAGCGATACATACACAAGATAAAGATATATACAAAATAGATGGTGTGGAATATATAAACGAAGGCGCTGGTATAACAAATGTACAAACAGGCGAAGATTTTGTTTGTTAAATTAAACTATTTATATATAATAAAAAAATAAAAAAATAAGAAAATAATGAAAAACACGTTATTAGAAGAAATAAAAAGAATACACTCTATTATAGGTATTGAACCGAAAATTTTATTAAAAGAGGAAGAAGAAATAAATGAAGATGCTTTTTCAACGGAATTAGCTAGAATTTTCTCTAAATTTTTTGTTGGTGTAGAAAAATCATTGGTTGTTGGTGGTAGAAATTATGCAAAAGCTGAAGTTAAAGCTATTGTAAAAAAATTAGGTACAGAAGTACTTGAGATAGAAGAAAAAGAGGTTGTAAGAGAATTAACAAAAGCAGCGATTGCTGCAGATAGAAAAATAATTGCAAACATTTCTTCAGATATTTTTGGTGAAATGCAAAAATTAGGTAGTAAAAACGCAAAAACAAAATATTTTGCGGAAGTTAAAACAAGAATTAACGATATTTTACCACCTAACGAAGCAAAAGAAGTTGTTAAAGGTGTAAGAGATAAAATTGGTTCTAAAAAACAAACGACATCAACTAATACCACAACTAATACCACAACCAATACTGGCGGTAAAACATCAACAGGAGGTAAAACAAATGAATTTACTATACCAGATTTAGATACCAATATACCAGATGTTTGGAAGATGGGAAGAGATCAGACTACGGCGGCGTTAAAAAATCGTTTTCCTAAAGCACCAAGTAGCGATATCGCTAAAATGGTTAATAATTTGGAAAAAATGAAAATTACAGATCAGCCTGTATTTGATAGAGAATTAAAAGCGGCTGTTGAAGGATATCTACCGAAATACGAAAAAATTCTTGATGATCCAGGAAATTTTGCTAAATTTAAAGCTTCATATGAAACTTGGCCAAAAGTCGCTAAATGGGCATTTTGGTTAACTACCTCTACCGTTTCGTATGCAACACTTAAATCATTTGGCGTTCCAATTGATAAATGGTCAAATTATGTTACTAGAAAACTTAAAGAGATTTTTAAAGATCAGGGAGGCGGTGTTATAGATGGTTTGACTGGTAATACAACAAGTAGCACAACAACAACAACAACGCCACCACCACCAGCACCAACTAATGTTGTTGATGATTCTGAAGCAGGTTTAAGAAACTATTTCGCAACAAAGGTTGAAGGTTATGATAGAGCAAGTGCAGATGCATTACAAATTAAATCATTAGGTTCTAGTAGATATGAAATAACAAAAGACGGAACAAAAACAATCGTCATTTATTCTGATGGGAAATTTAAAAGAGAGTAAAAATAATTTATTTGAGCAAGGAAAAGACCCAGATCCACTTAAAAAAGATGCTGATCCACTTAAAAGAGATGCCGATCCACTTAAAAAAGATGCCGATCCACTTAAAAAAGATGCTGATCCACTTAAAAAAGATGCAGATACGGGTGTTGGGCATACAGACACAACATTAACCGGTGACGAACTTAAAGCGGGTAAAGTTGTTAAAATAGGAATGAAGGGTAAGATTGTTGGTGACATACAAAGGTTACTTATTAAACTAGGTTATACCGATATAAGTAAATCAGGTAATCCTGATGATATTTTCGGTAGAAGAACTAAAGCTAGTGTTGAAGAATTTCAAAGAAATAATAATGCAAAGGATGATGGTGCAGTAGGACCAGAAACTTGGCCAAAATTAAACGATCCAGCGGCTGTTAAAAAAGGTGCATCAAGTTCAACTAGTTCATCTAGTGCGGTAAGCTCATCAGATAGTGGTGAAACCGAACCAGGTTCTGACATTATAATCAAAGAATCTTTAAGAAAAAGTTTAAGAAAAAACCTACTAAAATTTAATTAATAGTTAATTATAAGATATTTATATTAGGAGTTTGATTGGTTTGGTCGCCGTTAAACGATAATACAAAAAAAAACGAAAGGAGGTATTCTAAATCTCGACAAAGGAGCTCTAAAGGCTCTTTTGTTCGTTTATAGCGTTAAGGATATTTATTATATATGAAATTCAGGGATTTATTACAAGATTTATTGGAAGAGCAATTACCGTGTCAAAAGATGGTAACGTATGATATGCTTAAGCAAGCAAAAGATTGGTGGATTAATCGTTTAAGTGATCCTAATATAATGATGAAAATTCTTAGAACAAAATTTACGGTTGATGAGTTAAAGACTTGGACCGATAAGGAAATTGATAGAACTGTGAATTATACGGTTCAGGATTTGCAAGCGGCTAGAAAAAAAATTGATTTAATAAATAAATTGTCATATTATAATGACCCTAAGAGCGATGAGATTATGTATGTAAAATTAAATGAACCAACTATCATAAATATTAATTGTGCATATGTTCCTAAGTATAGTAATGACCAATTGGTTTCAACCTTGGTTCACGAAATACAACATCATATACATTATTTAATTGGTGGTGATGAGTATTTGAATGTTATACGTGGCGGTATAAAAATTGAAAAGAATCCATATCGTCCACAGGTTCCAGTTTCCGATAAAAGTTGGTTTGATAAAGCAAAGGAATATATTAACAGTTTAACTGGCTCAAAAAATATTGACGACTCAACTCCCCTTAATGATTCAGTTTTTCTAAAGAGGTACCAAAGCCGAGTTTGGGAGTATTTAAAATCTAAACAATCTTATGCGTGTAATCCAACTGAAATACAATCAAGGGTAGCCCAAGTTAGAATGCTTTTAAATTTAAAGCCCGGTCAAGACATTACAATAGAGATGTTAAAAAATAAAAAAGTATATGACAAATTTCAGTACAATTTAATGTGTTGGGGAGGTAGAAAAGATAATATTTCTTTACAAGATTATTTGAATAACCTAAATTCATTGGTAAAGAACGACGCTCCAAATACATCAACACAAGTATAACAAAAAACCCATCCGAAGATGGGTTTAAGTGTGGAGGTGACGGGACTCGAACCCGTGTCTTTCCTGTTCAACAATAAATGACTACACGTTTATTCTATTAGTTCATAACAGACAAATAGTAAGTTAATTACGGAAAACTTACAATACCGTTTCTGACTGGATTTTCAAGAGCCGCCAAATTTGCTCCAACACTCTGGGGTTATGTTCCACCGAAGGGACTTCTGTTCCTAGGTTATATGTCCAATCGACCCGATTGTAGTCTCGCCTTAGGCTACTGCTACGTTAGAAGTTGCAAGTAAACCTGCAATTTCCATGTTGTTATAAACGTTGCCGTCTAAAATTTTCCACCATAGATTTAAGTCATAGATGAAGTCTGACTACGTGCCATTTACCCCTGATACCTGAAATCAATGCCAGGCACCCCCGTAATAAATAGAATACAAATGTAGATAAAAAAGGGTTAAAATGAAAATCTTAACCCATAATTTTAAATAAAAAAGCTAATTATTTGCTTTTCTTCTTAGCGCCCTTTCTAGTTGCACCATTAGCCGCTTTTGCAACGTCTTTAACTTGTTCAACAACCTTCTTGGTTGCATTAACAACGTCAACTACTTCTTCTTTAACGCGCTTAGCTCTTTGCTTAATAACTTCAACTTTTTGCTTAGCATCTTCAACAACTTCTTTGACGTCTTCAATTTTTTCCTCGATAGCGTCAGGAATGTTATTATTGTTGGCATCTTGAATTTTTCCCGATTTCATTAATAAATAAGCAATTCCACCAAGAACTAATAAGGCTAATAAAATTAAAAATAATGTTGTCATAATTTGTTTGTTTATATATAAATATTCGTTTTTTAACTAAAATCAGTATTCCGTTTCCGGTATAGCTGGAAGCTCTTTTTCATATAGTGCTTCAAAAAATAGTTTATTCTTCTCCCATTGTTTATTGACCATACCGATAGACTTATGTGTTAGAGATATTTTAGTTGTAACACCTATTTTAACACCCTCTTTAAAGTTTTCAAAGCAAAAGGAAATATCATAGAAATGAAACCCTTTAAACTCCTCATTGAAGTGTTTTTTTAACCTTCTCCTGTCAACCATAAAGAACAAACCATCAACTACAACAACACGCTTTAAAACGTCTACAAATGACCCCTTGGAGTAGTGATTAACATGTCTTTTACCTTCATGAAGATGGCCAACAACCCCAAACATATTGTCTCTACTATCCCACCATCTACCACTTGTTAGTTTATCCGTACCAGCAACGCCAATGATACCATATTCTGGATGTTTCTCAAATAATTTAACAATCTTCGGTGTTATGTTCGCGGTTTCCAAAATAAGATCATCATGCATAAAAACAATAATATCATTTTTGGCATCCTTTAACCCAATGTTATAAATTTCAGTTAATGAATTTACCCCATCGTTTTCATAAATGAGAATCTCTGTTTTAGGATGTGAAAACATTTTCTCAACATGTTTGAGATAAACATCATCAATTTTCCTTGTGGATATTACCACTGTTACTACTTCACTATTCTTCGACATATGTTGCTACTATTTTTCCGTCATATTCTTTTAGATCTACAACGATTGGTTTATTTATTGGATTATACCCAGGATTACAAATTGATGCATTTACAAATAATGTATCATTAATTTGTTTAACACCATATCCTTCGTGAATATGCCCAAAAACATTTAATGCTGGTTTAACACGTTCCACATGGAACCTAAGTAATTCACAACCAACGTTTTGAAATGGTTGTCTCCAATTATTAACCAGATCTAAAACCCCATTTGGCGGGCCATGTGTTATTAATACATCGGTATCTTCTGGAATCATTAACCATTTCTTTTCCATTTCTTCCCCACTCCTAGGTAAATTAAACGCCCAATCATAAAACCAGGGTTGCCAAGGACTTCCGTAAAACTTAATAGGTTTTGAAAAATCAGGATCTTCTATCGTCATAAAATTATCTTCCAGATAATATACATTAGATTGTGCTAAATTTTCTGGAGCCATTAAATTACGTAACCAATCATAATCACGTTTGTGATGAGGTTTATTAACTTGTTCAAAACAATGATCATGATTACCAGAGATGAATATCTTAGTATCAAAATCCTGTATATTTTGAAACCAATGGATGAATTCAGTAACATCATTTTCTCCGCCTCTATTTGAGATATCACCGGAATGTATTAACACATCCCCTTTTGGGATTTCATGCAACATGTTATGTTGTAAGCTGTGTGTATCGGATATTAATACTATTCTCATATAACTAATATAGGTGTTTTTTATTAAATTTTCAAATAATCTTCTTATTTTCTTTAGCGTCTTTAAATAAGTCTTTGTTAAATTTAATTAATTCAATCTTATTTAGATCTAACACATGTGATAATCCTAAACCTTCACCGTTACCGTTTCCATTGTATTGAGATGGGACAACGGTACTTATCCAGTCAAATATTGGCTTTATTTTTTCAAGATCAAATAAAACCTGTGACACATTATCAATATTGGGGAAATAAAAAATCCACTCTAATGGTAATTTTAAATGGAAGTGATCTATTTTATATAAATTAAAATAAAACAATAAGTCTTTCCAATAAAAATCATTAATGTAGTTTATAAACAAATCGTTTTCCCAATTATCATAATAAAGAACATTCTTGCTACCATGAAAATTATTTATAAAACCATCATTTACATTTTGTATCCAATCAGAATCAATGTATAGGACGTCTGTTTTATACTTCTCAACCAACCTAAGTGAAAAAAGTAATTTATCAAAATAAGAAAAAATCTTATTTTCATACAATTGAGTGTCATAACCAATAAATTTTTCAGGTTTATCGGTTAGTATTTTTATATCATATCCATTGTTTTTAAATTTATCTAAATAAGGTAAACAATTGTTAATGTATTGTTCGCCAACAGCAACAACTGATAAAACCATTATATGACACTTGTATTTTTTGTGAATATTTTATTATTAGTGAATTTCTCATACAATAACTCGGCTTCTGAATATTTTGGTAAGTCTAACCCAGAATAGATTTCCTTAAAATATTTGTTTATGTTAATAACATACTCTTCACCAAATGTTTCAACTATTTCATTTATAACAATAACTTGCCATAATTGATACCATTGCATAAACGAAAAATGTGTATAACCAAAAAACTTAAAACCTAATAAATTTTTAATGTCATCAATTGATTCAATAACATGCTCATTTAATTTTTGTTCATTACAACAAAGACATCTTGATGTTGTTCTAAAATTAAAAGGAAATTCTGTTTTATAGATACTTGAAGTTGTTTTAGATTGTGTTTCAAAGGTAATTGATAATGGTACATCTTTAAATAAAAATGTTTCATCGTTCTTAATTAAATCTTTATAGTTTGAATTACCAACTAAAAGGTATTGGTGTATCATTAGTTGCTCAATATAACAACAAGCCTGTTCCTCTTTATCAATTATCTCTTTGTTTTCAAAATAATGTTTGATCGCTTCATTACATGCAATTTTAAAATTATTGGTATCTCTAACTAAAACAATACTCATATTTGGAATGTGAGTAAAATTAAAATTTTTCTTAACATCCTCCGAGTGTTTGTTAAAAAGCTCAATATACAATTTCAAATAAATGTGGTTTATTGAAAAGTGATTATGACTACTTAAATTTTCATCTCTATTATTAATTAAGAAGGGTATATGTTCTCCTAAAGTTCCTTTTAAATTACCCAAATGTATCATATCTGGATGAGAAAATAAAAATGAGGATTTAACTTGGTCAAAATCAAATTTAGAAAAAAGTATTGAATCAGTATCTATATGTAAAAATGGTTCATCCATTTCTCTATATGTATGTATTTTTGGAATCCCATAAACTTTAGTATCAACATTATTTAACAATTTAGTATTGATAGATGTGTAGGGAACGCCAACTTTCATTATTTGTTCGGCCTCCATTTCTGTTGTGTATAAATGTATATTTCCATAATGTTTTTTTGCATATAATGCACTTAACATTTGAACATACATTCTTTCTTTCCAAATAATATTGTGGGAGGCAAATGTGTGTACTACTTTCATGATAAAATATACACATTTTTTAAATAAAAAACAAAAAAAAGTCAGAATTTCTTCTGACTGCTTTTTCTTTAGGCCGAACGGTTTTAAAACGTTCCGATTCCACCACTTTGTTTTACTAAACAAAGAAAATAAAAAGGTTGAGATTACACCATTTAACGATTGACTTTAGAGACATTATCTTTTCTTCTCTTATCCACTACCTTTTGAGTAGTACCAATCAGCGACGGTCAATTAGATTAACCAATCCTTAAGTCGTTAGATACTCTTTCAATACTCATTACTCTTCGAGGTTGCCACCCCGACTAAGTCTTGCGAACTTAGAGAACTTTCTTAAAAATCACATTGGGTTTGGACCCTTTGTGGCCGAGAACCCCTCTCGACTGTGTAGTCACCTGTCTCCAACGACTGACGAGCACTTTTCCTTGTTGTTTAAGTTGTTAAACCTGAATTAACAATTGATTTTGGTTCCGAATTTGGAAAGTAGTGGCTCGTCTGCCAGCCAAGTTATCTTTTGAACAACTCGATACTAAACTACTCTCTGTAACATCCCTGCTACCATATTTTTGGACTCCTTCAAAACTAAACCCTTGGTAGAGTTCAATTAAGGATGATAACGACACCACTCGTACTTCACCATACCTTTCGGTTTTAAGATTCCCATCATATTGAATCACACAATTGTAAGATTGGACGTCCTACTTCTTGTAATAACTCTACAGATTATTCTTATTGGTGTTCCCACCTCAACCAAACAACTCGGATTGCTTGATCATCGAACCACTTTCCCTACAGTGTTACCCTCAGTAATTAAGGTTCAATGATATTCTGTTTGCCTACTCAAGTTCCATTGCTGAAACCGCAACCTGATTTAACCAAACCAGATCACTTTATCCCACTTTCATGGTTTATTTTATTGACCATAGGCGGCCAATATTTTTAATTCAAAGAACTATTTCTTGTTTTTAGAAACCATCTATCTGATTTCTTTTACAAAGATAGATAATGTTTTTCATAAAAAAAAGCATTTATGAAAAAAATATTTATTTTTTTTTAATTTCTTACCAAATGATTAGCAGCATAGGTCATCATTGCACCAATATGCTTGTATCTAACCTTATAACCCATACCCTCAACAAGTCCAACGGCTTGCCTTAACGTTGCATTTGATTTATATTTTGGATCTGGATTTAAATCAATATCAATCCAGGTTGGTTTAGGTAATCCATTCTCTTTTAAAAACTCTGCCACCTCAAGAGATTTCCACACCTCACCTAATAGCCTTGATGGTGTATTATATTCCATTGGTAGTGTTTCACGCGTACACAATACGTGCGCTCCCTTTCCTTTGGTGTATAACGCCACAACAACACCATAAATTGTTTTTCTATTGGAATAACTTTGTGAGTCGGAACCTATGAGAATTTCCACATTCTCTCTTGTTGAGATGTACTCTCTGATGTATTCAATAACATCTGGAATTGGAGTTCCGTGGAGAGTTTTAAATTCTTTCATTACATTTTAATTTTATTTTCATTTTTTATTAGCTGTAGTGGGAGGATTCGAACCATCCAAGGTGAGATTCAATTGATAACACAACGCTTGCAAGCTGGTGGTCTACCCCATATTATCAATCTATTTCTACATCACCGCCCACGAGACAGGTGGGTACGTTTGCCAAGGTCATAACTGAGACAACCAATTTTCGTCACACTACAATATTTAACGCGGAGAAAGAGGGATTCGAACCCTCGGTACCGTTACCAGTACGCATGTTTAGCAAACATGTCCTTTCGGCCTCTCAGGCATCTCTCCGTTTGTTGTCCCTCTAGGATTCGAACCTAAACAAACTGCACCAAAAACAGTTGTGCTACCGTTACACCAAAGGACAATTTAATCATCATTGAGAATGTAGATTTTCACTAACTCGATTTAGCGGTCTCTTTGATGATTTGAGCGAGTAGTCAGAATCGAACTGACATATCCTACTTGGAAGGAAGGAATAATGAACCATTATACTATACTCGCATTTCGTAGTCAACATGTGAGTACCCAACTCACAATATAACTACGTTTTAATGGACGAAAAACATCTATCTTTCTTTCGGGCTACCATTAAGCCCCATGAGCTTCCTGTCAGAATCGAACTGACGACCTACTGATTACAAATCAGTTGCTCTGGCCTGCTGAGCTAAGGAAGCCTTTGTAGAAGATACCGGAATCGAACCAGTGACATCTTGCATTTAAAACAAGCGCTCTCCCAACTGAGCTAATCTTCTATGTGTGGACCAAACAGGATTCGAACCTGTGACCTTGTCGTTATGAGCGACCTGCTCTAACCATCTGAGCTATAAGTCCATTATCGTTTAATCTAACGATAAAATCTGTTATCGTCCATATTGACGATTAATAGGTACCGGAGGAGAGATTGGCTACTCACACGGTGTCCATTTCGGATACACCACCCTTCCTAGTTCGGGGACGTCTTAAGGTTGTACATACCTCTTTCCGCCACTCCGGCATATATCTTTATTCTATTTCCTGATTAGTTGTTGGATCATATTGAAATTTAATATGTGTGAATCCAAGTTCTAAGTCATTATAGATTTCTATTTTTTCTTCATCAATATTATATGAACACATGTCACAGTTCCAAAGTGATTCTTTAATACCTTCTTTAAATTTATTCATGTCATCAATTCTAATCAAACTAAACACACATTCTAGAGTTTGTGGTAGATATTTTCTTTCTAACACCTTGTTATGATTAAAATATGCTTCCCATTTTTCCTTATCTCCTGAATTACCTCTTTCATGTGTGCAACTGTTAAACCACTCGTCATCTAATCTGTTATTTTCAATTTCATCTTTCTCACTAACCTTAATAACTTTTCTTGAATGGATCATATCTGTTGATAATGTTGGTAAATAATTGTCAACAATGTTTTCTCCAATATAAAATCCTAATTGATAATCCATACCAACATTTTTAAGATACTCTTTATTTTTGTTAATCATTTTTTCTTTATATTCTGGGGATCTAACTTCTTCGATTAATTTTTTTAAAGTTGATCTTGAATTAAATTCATCTAATGATTGTATAAATGTTTTCCCATCTTCAGTTGGAAATGTTTCTTCTAAATGTTCTTCTCTATTCATATTATAATTTTTATGTTGGGGTAGACGGACTCGAACCGCCGAACTCGTAGAGAGCTGATTTACAGTCAGCCGCAATTGCCACTATGCGATACCCCAATTTAATGTGACCAAGGAGAGACTCGAACTCTCAAACCTTACGGCACCAGATCCTAAATCTGGCGTGTCTACCAATTCCACCACTCGGCCATTTTGCGCTCCCTGAGGGTCACGATCCCCCGACTCCATCATTAACAGTGATGTGCTCTACCAACTGAGCTAAGGAAGCTTTTGTCTAGATGGTTGGATTCGAACCAACGTGCTCTGGTATCCAAAACCAGCAAGATAAACCGGACTCCTCTACATCTAGTTAATTATGGTGATTCCATCAGGGCTCGAACCTGAAACCCCAATCTTAGAAGGATTGTGCTCTATCCAATTGAGCTATGGAACCAATTTAATGTAATGTCTGTACGGTTTGTATCCAATCAGCACCTTTGTACGTGCTTCAAAAGTTTCCATTTCATACATAGCGTCTGTTCCGTCACTTATTTCTAAGTCATTACACTGTACCTGAGGCGGG
>Ga0222712_10000722_pt1 | contig 42075 bp, 36 predicted proteins | sample C33_657DmetaG_FD_165043 | JGI IMG/M metagenome (GOLD analysis project Ga0222712, IMG submission 165043) | Estuarine water microbial communities from San Francisco Bay, California, United States - C33_657D | ecosystem: Environmental > Aquatic > Marine > Unclassified | place: USA: California... | reverse complement strand
AGGGTACTTGCGCGAAGGCTACTACGCGGATGTCGTAGAAATACGGCCCAATGCTCCATGGGATATTACCTCAACATCGCTTTTGTATAAGTGTGGATGGGCGCCGGTAGTGGGGGAGCAGCTTTCAGCTAAAGTGAAGCGCTCGTTTGTTAATGGGAATCTCGTATTTCAGGAGGATGCGTTTATGTCGGAAGCCAAAGGTTCTCGATTATTCTTCGAAAAGATCAGGTAGCATTTTTTTCATCAATACATCCCTTTGCGCCTCATCTCCTAGCTGAAAAATATGTTCGCCAAATTCCACGAATCCCTGCTTCTGGTAAAACCGAATGGCCCTCGGATTTTCCTCCCAAACCCCAAGCCACATATAGGGTGCCTTGCGCGCTTTTGCGGTCGCTAAAGCTTGCTCGTAAAGTAATAATCCCACCTGTTTTCCGTGGTATTGCTGAAGAACATATATACGCTCGATTTCTAGTGCGTTTGGATCTTGTTTTTCACTTTGCGCATCACCCATGTTTACTTTCAAATAACCGATTATTTCCTCTTTTTGAAGTGCGAAGTAAAACTGAGAATTTTCGTTTCGTAATTCTGCTTCAAGTTTCTCCTCCGAAAAACCTTCAGCTAAATACGCTGCCAAATTCTCCTCAGAATTATTTGCAGAAAAGGTTTCTGCAAAGGTCTTTCGACCGATAGCTTGTAAGGCATCGAGGTCTGGAGGGGAGGCTGGTCGGATTTGAAGGCTTAGATTAGGCATTTTTTTGACCACTTAATAGTTTAAATAATTTCACATGTTCATAATAATTCTCCCTACCTATTTTATGTTTTACCAAGATATTGGCGTCAACCAAATCTTCCAAATAGCGAATGGCGGTATTTCTGCTAACATTTAAATCTTTCTGTAGGTATTCAATTTTGGTATATGGATACTTGAAAAGACTATTTATCAGGTCTTGGCTATATAATTTTGGTGCCAATGCTCTAATCTGGCTTTTTTGTTCTTGCATCAATAATCGGAGCGCTTGAATTAATATGATTCCTTCTTTAGCCGTTTTTTCTACTCCATCTAGGATAAATAACATCCATGCCTCCCACGATTCTTTTACACGAATTTCTTGAAGTAATCGATAATAGTCGTTTTTGCGGGCGATGATGTAGCTGCTGAGATAAAGAATTGGCAAACTTAAAAGTCCCTTTTGGACTAAATATAAGATATTAATAATTCGTCCAGTTCTGCCGTTGCCATCATAAAAGGGGTGAATACTTTCGAATTGATAATGAATGATAGCCATTTTAAGTAATGGGTCAAGTTCCATCATCGAATCATCATTGATAAAGGATTCCAGGTTTTGCATCAATGCAAGGATGGTATCGTAGTCTTGTGGGGGTGTATAAATAATCTCTCCCGTTTGATCATTAAATAATTTTGTGCCAGGAAGCCTTCTAAAACCCGCCTTGTTTTGTTCTACGACTTCTTGGATTAGCAGGATTGTATTATTGGTTAGTAATCCATTTGTTTTAACAAGGTCAAACCCCTCAATTAATGCTTTCGCATACTGATGAACTTCTTTAGCTGCAGGGCTTGCAAACTGCTGGTTTTGAAAATTACTTCGGTAGATTTCATCAAATGTGCTGATGATATTTTCGATCGCGGAACTTTCCCTCGCCTCTCTAAGTGCTAACGTTTCTAAAAGAATATGTTCATTCGGAAGGCTACTGATGACCCCTTTAAACTCTGCCAAAGCTTGATGTGCTAATGCCGATTTACGCAAAACTGCCTTGGTTTCAATATCCTGATGCAAAGGCAATAAAGGGATTTTTGTCGTTTCCATTTCGAAATATAACCCAAAAATTTAATTATTTGGGTTGTTTCGATTAGGTATAACCCAAATAATCAACATTTTGGTATATATCTGCTGCGCTCAATCGCCGTTTATATAATAGACGGGTCTAAAGATGTTTAAATTGTCGTACTTGCACCCATGACAGCATCTCGCAAAACTTCTCTGACCGCCGGTATTCTCTACCTGTTGACCTTTATTTCGATCCCGACTTTGTCGCTTTACCACGAAATTCACCAGCCTAATTTTTTCTTAAGTTCAGCATCATCGAGCGATGTGGTACTTGGTGGGATATTAGAATTGGTGATGGCTTTGGCCTGTATTGGGACCGCGCTGGCTTTTTATCCGGTTTTGAAGAAGCAAAATGAATCGCTCGCATTGGGTTTTGTAGCTGCTCGGATTTTAGAAGCTACTTTGATCTTTGTGGGTGTGGCGAGTTTGTTAACTGTTTTAAATTTGCGCTCTCTGGGTGCAGAAGCACAGGTGGTATCCCGAGGGTTAGTGATGTTGTATGATCGTGTGTTTTTGATAAGCCAAAGTTTCATCCCCGCCGTCAATGGTCTTCTGCTCGGAACACTCTTGTACCAAACGCGTTTAGTCCCTCGCATTTTACCCATCATTGGAATCATCGGAGCCTTTACTTTAGTGGCTGGAGATGTCGCGGTTTTGTATGGAGTTTTTGATCAGCGTGCACCCATTGCGGGTTTATCCGCGGTTCCTATTGCCCTTTGGGAGTTTTCGTTAGGGATTTATTTGACGTTCAAAGGATTTAAAGAAAATGCCGTAATTTTAGGCTAATGAAAATCCCTATTTACCAAGTCGACGCCTTTACGAACGAACGCTTTAAAGGCAATCCTGCCGCCGTTTGTCCTCTAGATAAGTGGCTTCCGGATGCCGTTATGCAAAATATCGCTGCCGAGAATAATTTAGCAGAAACCGCCTTTGTAGTTCCCGCTGCGAACGAATACGAAATTCGTTGGTTTACACCCACCGTTGAAGTGGATTTGTGTGGGCATGCGACCTTAGCAAGTGCGTATGTTTTGTTCAATGAATTGGGTTTTGTGGGAGACGAAATCAACTTCGTTTCACACCGAAGCGGCCCTTTATCAGTGAGTCGAAATGTTTCCGTTTTGGCATTAAATTTTCCGGTTGATTCCTTGATCGAGAAACCTTTAAATTCGGAGTTTTCTATTGGATTATCGCGCGCGCCACGTGCCGTTTTCAAAGGCAAAACGGACTACTTATTTGTCTACGATTCTGAAGCAGAAATTTTGGCCTTGCAACCTGATTTCGAAGCCTTAAAAGCACATCCTGTTCGCGGGATTATCGTAACAGCTCCGGGCGAAACAACTGATTTTGTGTCTCGCTTTTTTGGCCCCGCTTGCGGCGTAAATGAAGATCCGGTGACCGGTTCTGCACATACGACTTTGACGCCTTATTGGTCTTTGGTTTTAGGAAAAACGAAATTATCGGCTCGTCAATTATCGCAACGAACTGGAGACTTAAACTGCAAACTTCTCGGAGATCGGGTGGAAATTGCTGGAGAGGCGGTTTTATATTTGCGGGGAGAGATAGAAATCTAAATTATACGTACATTTGAAACTACTTAACTAACACAACAATGAAAAAACTATTCACCTTTTTTGCCATTCTAGCGATGGCCACTAGCCTTCAGGCCCAAACACCTAAGGCAAACTTGATTAAAGATTGGGAGCGCGCGCGTGCTTACACGAAAGAGTATTTAGATGCGATGCCGGAAACAGGTTTTGCTCTAAAACCTACGAAAGAAATGCGTTCATTTGCAGGCCAAATGCTTCACTTAAGTGATGCGATTTATGGTATCGTAGGAATGGCTACTGATGTGGCGCCCACTGCCAAAGATTTAGAGAAATCGAATGACGTAGCGAAAGCAAGCGTAACGGAGAAAGTCTTAGCAGCCTATGATTTTGCCATCAATGCCATTAAAAATGCACCGGATGCGAAGTTAGGAGAGTCTATTAAATTATTTGGCCGCTTCGATGTTACGCGTGGTCAAGCGATCGATAAAGCGTTTGAACACCAAACACACCACCGTGGGCAAGCGACTGTGTACATTCGCTTAGCGGGTGCAACTCCTCCAGCAGAGAAGTTGTTCTAGTCTGAAACATTCTGATTAGAAAAGGGTTTGTCTTTTATAGGCAAGCCCTTTTTTTATGCAAGGCGTTAAAAAACAACATTTACCTTCCAAAATCTGCCCCGTTTGCAACCGCCCTTTTGTCTGGCGCAAGAAGTGGGAGAAGAATTGGGATCAGATCATCTATTGTGGTGAAAAGTGCAGACGTAGCAAATAAGTTTTATCTTTGGCATTCACCCAATCGCCTCGAATGCTTCCAACACAACGACATTTGTTTTCCATTCCAGATGAGATTGCCTATTTCAACGGCTCTTATATGGGGCCTCAACTAAATGCATCACGCGATCGACTTTTAGCAGGAGTTCAATTAAAATCAAGCCCATGGAATTGGTCGGTTGGCCAATTTTTTGACGAGGCAGAAACTATTCGCACACTTTGTTCTGATTTATTTGGTGGTCATGCAGATAATTACGCGGTGGTTCCTTCCGCTAGTTATGGACTAGCTACGGCTGCCAGAGCGATTGAACCGACCTTGCTGAAAGGAGATGAGGTGCTCGTTTTAGCGGAAGATTTTCCGAGTAATGTCTTGACTTGGCGGCGGGTTTGTGCCGAAACGGGAGCAAACCTAGTAACCTTGAAAAAAGCACAAGAGTCGGATTGGACGACCACGATTTTGACACACATAAGTCCTCAAACAAAGGTTTTGTCTATTCCCAGTTGCCATTGGACAAATGGAGCAGCAATTGATTTGGTGAAAATAGGGCAACATTGCGCTGATTTAGGCATTATTTATGTAGTCGACGCCACTCAAACTTTGGGAGCCATGCCTCATTCGGTATCAGATATACAAGTGGATTTCTTGATTTCAGCGGGATATAAATGGTTATTGTGCCCATACGGATTTAGTATTTTGTATGTGCATGCGAAATGGTTCGGTGCGCGTCCGCTGGAGGAAACTTGGTTATCGAGGGAAAACGCGTCGGATTTTGCAGGACTTGTTTCTTATAATGCACAATACCAGAAGGGAGCCCGAAAATTTGAAATGGGCCAAAAAGGGATGCCTACCATCTTGCCTGGTGCGATTGCCGCCTTGCAGCAAATTCAGGCTTGGGGAATTGAAAATATCGAAAAATTCATCGCCATACGTAATGCAGAATTAGCCGAATTTTTCAGTGATTTTGGCTTTCAACCTCTGCCTGAATCCCAGCGTGTTTCGCATATTTTGGGGATAAATTTGGGAGAAACAAGCCTTAATTTTGTGGCAGCCTTACAAGAGAAACAGGTTTACATTAGCCAAAGAGGCAATTCCCTTCGTATTGCTCCTCACGTACATATTACAGATGCTGACGTGGAAAAACTCAGAGGGGCTTTTCGTGGAGCGCTCCGATCTTGAAAACAAAACGCCTTGAAGGTGGTTTTATAGCTATGTCCGTTTCAAAAACACTATTCACACCTGAAGATATCGACCGCATCATCCAAATGGCCTGGGAAGATCGAACGCCTTTTGAGGCGATCGAATTTCAGTTTGGCTTGAAGGAAAAAGAGGTCATCGAATTCATGCGTTTGAATAGCAAGGAGTCGAGTTTCCGAATGTGGCGCAAGCGAATGACTGGCCGCGGCACTAAACATCTGCAAAAACGCGTTGCGGTAGATCCCCGTTTCAAATGCACGCTGCAACGCAGTATCAGCCTGAATAAAATCAGTAAGCGCTAATGAATTTTTCGACAAAACGCGAAGAAATACTAGCGCAAATCGATCGGTTTGACGTGGAGAAATATGCTCGTTCGCGCAACTTCATTACCGGAGGAGTGTCTTATCTTTCCCCCTATTTATCACGTGGATTTATCACCGTTCCCCAAGTAGTTAAACGATTAAACGACCGCGGAATTGGTTTGGCTCAAGGCGAAAAATTCATCCAAGAATTAGCCTGGCGCGAGTTTTATACGCGCACTTGGTTTCAAAAGGGCGATGCTATTTTCGAAGATATTCGCCATCCGCAGGAGGGAATAGAACGCTTTGGAATTCCTCGTGCGGTGCTAGAATCTACGACCGGAATTCAAGCTCTAGATTCAGCAATAAAGGATTTCCCCGCCACAGGATATCTCCATAATCACCTCCGCATGTACCTCGCCGCGACGATTTGTAATGTGGCCAAATACCACTGGCTGGAACCTGCTCAATGGATGTATTACCATTTGTTGGACGGCGATTTAGCGAGTAATGCGCTGAGTTGGCAATGGTGCGCCGGGACGTTTAGTAATAAGTTGTATTACGCAAATCAGGAGAACATCAATCGTTATACCGGTAGTCAGCAAAGAGGGACTTTCTTGGATTTTGATTACGAGGATTTGCCCTTGCAATCGGTTCCCGATCATTTACAACGATCGGTTGAGGCGGAACTTGTTTTCACTCCGCCCACGACGAAACCGCTGGAGATTCTGCCTGATATTCCTACCTTCATCTATACCCATTACACATTGGATCCTACGTTCCACGAGGGCGAAGCGGGTAACCGCATTTTGATCTTAGAACCGAGCCATTTTGCCAAACATCCGATGGCCCCTAAGACGATCGAGTTTATCCTATCGCTGGCTGAAAACATACCGGGAATTCAAGTCTATTATGGAGAATATGCGGACCTAAAAGTAAAGGGTATTTTCCGTGATCACCCTATCAATGCCCATTTTCAAGGTGTTCGGGAAGTGCATCCGAGTTTAGCTCCAGGTCTGCAAGGGGAGTTCAATAGCTTCTTTTCTTTTTGGAATAAATTAAGCAGACAACTGAGCTAAGAAAGTTTCCGCGCGCGAAAGGTGAGCCTCTCTTTTTTCCACAGGCATCTTGTCCCAGGTGCTGATCAACATCGCCCAGCGCGGATTTTTGCGGAACGTTTCACGTTGTTTATCTAAGAATCGCCAAAACAAACCATCCCAAATCTCCTGCCATTCGCCCTTCGGATAATCACTCATTTTCAGGATGTAATTCGAGCCGCAGATATAGGGTTTGGTGGTCATCAACCCGCCATCGCTGAATTGCGACATCCCATAAATATTGGGCACCATCACCCAATCGTAGGCATCGATGTACAGTTCCATGAACCAGCGATAAACCGCATCCGGTTTGATTTCGCACAATAGCATAAAATTCCCAAGCACCATCAAGCGCTCGATGTGGTGATTGTAACCTGTCTTTAAGAGCTTGCGAATCGTCTGATCAATCGGTTCCACCCCTGTCGTACCATTGTAAAAAGCCGCTGGCATCTCCTTCGTAAATCCCCAATAATTCGTGGTGCGCTGTTGGACTCCGATTTTGCGATACAACAACTGCACAAATTCGCGCCAACCTACGACCTGGCGAATGAAGCCTTCCACGCTATTCAAGGGTGCTGCGGAGGCCGCAACGCGTTCAATAACTTGAGCTGGATTCAGTAATCCGACATTGATCAAAGGACTTAAAATACTGTGAAATAAAGTCTTTTCCTGTGCCTTAATGGCGTCCTCGTAATCCCCGAAAAGGGGCATCCGTTCGCGGATGAATTGATCCAAAGCAGCCTGTGCTTCCGCATGCGTCACCGGGTAATAAGCCCCAGAAAATGGTCGCTCGGAAGAACCTGGATTGTTCGGAAAATTGGCAGTAACATAGTCGATCGCCTCGAGGATATAATCGTTTGGAACAGCCTCTGGAAACGGTGCTGGGATGAACGTATTCTTCGGAATTTTCTTACGATTATCCGCATCAAAAGTCCATTGACCGCCCATCGGCTTCCCGTCTTCCTCGAGTAGAATCCCGCGGTCTTTTCGCTGCTGGGTGTAAAAGGCCGTTTGAAAATAAGGCTTGCGTGTACCGAGCAGCGCGGTGTCAGTGTTGAGGAAATTGGGGCTTGTTAATAAGTGAATGTCGCCTCCTTGGCGAAGCCGCCGTAATAGCAAGTAATCATTCGGATCGAACAAGCTTATCGCGCTTTCGATGGAAGAAACTAGCGCAACTTCCGAAGCGCGCGGATCTTGCGCATCGATGTATTCTACCGTTTTACCAGCCGCACGAAGTCGATCCGCAAAGGCGCGCATACTCGCCCGGTGGAAGAGTATTTTCTGTTTGTGGAAGGCGTATTGTTTGAAGAATAAATTAGATTCGACGAGGTAAAAAACATCCGCTTCCTGAGCGAGTGTCTCTTCAAATAATTGGTGAGGAAATATCAGGAATGCGCTCATTTATTGACGTGTTTTTGGAGGATTCGCGCCCCCTCTTGCCGGGCCTTTTTCGTTTTCCGCATCGCCCAAACTTGGTCCGACGCCGTCTTTCTTGTCGCACTTAAATCCACGACTGGAGCGGGATAATCCACCCCTATTTTGACCCCGTACAAAGTCTGTTCCATGTCACTTAATTTCCAAGGTTCGTGAATCAAGGTAGACGGAATCGACGCTAATTCCGGCACCCATTTTTTGATGAAGATTCCGTCTGGATCATGGGCGTAAGAATTCTTAATCGGGTTATAAATTCGGATGGTATTAATGCCGGTCACACCCGCTTGCATTTGGATTTGTGGGTAGTGAATTCCCGGCTCGTAATCGAGAAATTGTCTAGCCAGAAAATGTGCTAAATCCCGCCAATCCTGCCAAAGGTTAAACACAAAAAACGACACGACCATCGCCCGCATTCGGAAGTTTAAATAACCTGTCGCGACCACACAACGCATGCACGCATCGATGAGGGGAACTCCTGTTTTACCTTCTTGCCATGCCTGAATCAAGAACTCATCGCGGTCTTTTTCCAGCGCTTGATAGGCCTTATTCACTGGCTCAAATTCCATCCGAGATTCATCCTCAAACTTCTGCATAAAATGCCCTTGCCAATGCAATCGGGAAGTAAAATTAGAGAGCGCCCGTTTATTTGCAGCCGTTTTATAATGCTGCATCGTGAACGTATAGGCCATCCGCATGCTGATATTTCCGTAAGCTAAATAAGGCGAAATCCGGCTGCATCCGCGTCTACTCGCCTCCGGTTTACTGATGGAGTAACTATAGTCTTTATGCCGCGATTCGATGAAACTTTTCAGGTATTTCCAGCCCCAATATTCGCCGCCTTCTTGGAAAACGGGATTCCTAGTTTTAAACGCAAGGGGCAGTTCTGGACCTTTAAATTCATCATAAAATTCAGGCGATAAACGCAACAAATTCCAATTGTCCTCTCGAACAAAATAAGGTTCGTGCCGCATCGTTTCCTCCCAGCGTTGTTGCCATGTTTTCCGCGATTTTAAGCGGCGAATCACACCGCCGGTGGGCGTCTCGTTCCACAAAATGCCCGCACTCGAGCAAAAAGCAGTCACCGCTTTGTCCCGCTCAAAACTAAGTCCATTACCAATCTCCTGATGAGAGAAAATTTGGCGAATTTCGTATTGTTCAGAAAGCGCCTGAAACACAGGCAAAACTTCAGAATGAAAGAGGTAAAGAACGCCGTTTCGGTCCTCTAAACGCCCCTGCATTTCTACTAAAGATTCATGGACAAATCGCCAATGACGGATATCACTGTCTGGGAAAGCAATCAGAGATGGCTCGAAGAAATAAAGCAATAACACCGGTATATCAGACTCCAAAGCCCGGTACAAAGGCTCGTGGTCCGTAAAGCGGAGATCACGTTTGAACCAGACGATGTTGATAGGGGTTTTGGCCATAGATTACTAACTGAAAAAACGCAAAGGATGTTTTCAGAAAGAAAAAGCGTACCTTTGCACCGTCAAATATCCTAATGTATCAAAATGAAACAATTTATAACGCTTTGCTTTATCATCATCGCGACTAGCACCCTAAAAGCTCAAACTGGAAGTATTGAAGTCAGCACCGGAGGCTTCTCTTTTATCCCAGCTTTTACTTCCAAGGAGCCTAATATGATTATCAATGCAAGTACGAATCCGAAGCGTAAGTTGACAGGCGCTTTGATGTACATGATGCGCATGCAGAGTATGACGCCTACAACGGTGGCTTTGTTTACGCGTTATCGGTTTATTGATAAAAAGTTTAAGGCCACTGCAGGAATCCATATGCCTGCCTTTCAAATGACGGAGGATTACAAGGTGACGAGCTTCTTTGGACGCGAATTAACCTTGTCGTTTCCGGTGAGTAAAAAGATGAGCATCGGATCATTTATTCTGAATGGAAATGCCCGAAATACGGATTTTAAAGTGACGTTGATTTCCGGGAATACGAATTACCGCCACGATAAATGGGGTTTTCTTACCCAGGGCTATTACCTGACGGTAGGCGACTTGACAGGACTTGCTGAGACGATCTCGTATGATATTAATTCCCATTTTCAAGCCAAAGCCTTTGGCAATATTACCCTAACCGACGGAAAAGTGATCGGTACCGTTAGTTTGAAATATAACCTATAAGTTTTTTGCTTTAAAAGTCCAGGTGAACTGGAATTCAGCCACGACTTCACCCGCCTGATTTTTTCCAATGGAAGTAGAGAGGAGCTTCGAGCCCTCTTTATTTTCGAGGGCATCATTGACCGCTTGTTGGAAAGCGAGCCCATCTGCGCAGGTAAAAATAATCACCCCAGTCGCCTTCTTGACGAACTTCGCCTCCAGCTTTTCGACTAACATACTCACCGCTGGCTGTCGCTTATATACCTGCCCAAAAGCCAGCATCCCGCAACTCATCTCCGCCGCCATCGCCTCCACCGCGAAATACATGGATCGAAACGGATTCTGATTAAACCACGAAAGCTTTACGCGAACGCCGCACGATTGATCATCGAAATGTGCCATCGAAAGTCCGGCCCAAAAGGCCGAAGACAGTTTTTGGAAAACAAAAAACTTGAATAATACCGGATTCGTAATGATCCGCTTAAAAGCGGGGAAATGTGGGTTCATAGCTAGCAATGTTCTGAACCAAAGATATAAAAAAAGGGGCATTTCTGCCCCCTTTTACTAGTAACTCAAACCATGCCCAAACGCAAACAAACCATATCCCGGCCCCTCCATATATCCCGGAACGTCTGATTTATTCGCCTCTACCGCCGCCTGATTCACAGGAGTCGTAAATGGCATCTTTCCCGTCGGTTTATAAGCTCCTGTCACGATGTCAAGTAGCGCTTCTTGAGTTGTTCCAAAAGTCGCAATAATGGATGATGCTTTTCCCTTATCTATCTCTTCAATCACCCAAGGGTTTGTGTAATTGATGGCCACAATCGTCGGTTTCGCGTTTAAAACCTCATTCACGTGATTCACATCGATGCGATTCTTCGACAAATTTAAGTCGATTTTCGAACCCTGCGAGCTGAATAATCCTCCAGAAGTAGGAACTAACCACAATAAAACGACATCTGCCTCTTCCTTTGTGGATACGAATTCTAAACCAGGATAAGTAGGTTTCGACACCTTGATCGCTTCACCTGCGTTGCGGCCTGATTGGAAATACGTTTCAAAGTACACTTTGGTCTTCTTCGCAAGAGGTAAACGTTTGTCGTCGTTACGTAACAAGACAATGGATTTACGTAGTGCCAAATCCGCAGCAGCCACCGCCTCTTTATTCCCCACAATTTTCACCGCCTCATCTACATTCACATAGGGATTTTCAAATAAGCCTAAGTCGAATTTTTCTTTCAATAATTTCGCCACAGACTGGTTAATACGTTCCTCAGAAACTAAGCCTTTTTTCACTACTTCGATTAAGGTCGTAGGATCTGCCGCACCAGAGAAGATATCCACTCCGGCGGTCAACGCTTTTTGGTAGCGCTCTTGAATGCTCAATTTTTCCACACCCCACGGCATCATTTCGATAGGGCCCGTATCTGAATTGATGATACCTTGGAATCCTAATTTACCTTGTAATGAATCGCGGATAATCGCTTTATTAAATGAGAATCCCACTTCTTCGAATTCCTTGCCTTTCGGTGCAGAATAGTATGGCATAATAGCGGAAGTCCCGGCTGCAATCGCTGCCTTAAAAGGCTTCACGTGGTAGCTAAACATGCCCCCTGGATAATGCGCAAACTTACCCCAGTCAAAGTGTGAATCTTGACCATCTATTTGGGGACCACCACCCGGGAAGTGTTTTGTGGTCATCGCCACAGAGGTGTTTGATAGTTTATTTCCTTGGAAGCCTAAAACAATCTCTGTAATCATCTTCGATGTCAAATCCGCATCTTCCCCAAAAGTACCCTCTACACGCCCCCAGCGCGGTTCTGTCGCTAAATCCGCCATATACATATAGCCTTTGCGAAGGCCCACTGCGCGCCATTCTGCCGAAGCCGTTTCCGCAAACTTGCGGGTTAATGTAAAGTCGCGCATCGCCGCTAAACCTAATTCTCCTGGCCACTTAGAGAAAGCGGTAACGCCCACACTTAATCCAACAGATGCATCTGTAGTTACATGGTTACGCGGATTCGAAGCGACAATCGCAGGAATGCCAAGGCGCGTGGACTCACAAAGTTCCTGTAAGTTATTCGACCATTTGGCCATAATATCAGGCGATGCATTCGCGCGCAAAATGAAATGGCGCAGGTGATATTGCGTTACTCCTTTTGTGGTACCCGCCGCAGACATGTTAGGCGCCTCTAAAGGCTTGCGGGTAAACATATTCGTATTTTGAACTAAATCTTCTTCATTAAATCCTTCGGTAATGGTCGTTTTAGCACCACCACCTTGTACTCCATTTGCGAATACTTGATCTCCTCCCATTCGGGTCGTGCTGATGAGCATGAAACCGAGCTTTTCCTCGATGGTCATTTGAGAAACTAAGTCCTTTATACGCACGTCTACCGGCAAGCGCCAGTCTTCGTATTTGTCTAGTTTATTGTTCTTGTTTAAGTCTTTAAAGGACAATTTTCCTACCCGTAAAGTGGGCGTTTTCATAGCGACAATGACAGGTTGCGTTTGGGCTACTAGTGAACTAGAAGCAAAAAGCAAGGCAATAAGCACACGTGATTTCATAGGTTTTTTCTTTCTTTGTATAGGAAAGCAAAACTGTAGCCATTTCTAATCACATGAAAGATCCGAATGTAGACGAATTTATACAAAGTGCCGACAAATGGTCCGCGGAGATGGCCTTTTTGCGCCGTATTTTGCTCGACTGTTTGATGGTGGAAACCTATAAGTGGCGGACACCCGTTTACATGGTGGGCACGAAAAATATCATTGCGATCTCTAGTCTGAAAGACCATTGCGCTTTGAATTTTTTCAACGGTGCGTTATTGCAGGATGAGGAAAACATGTTAATTAAACCCGGCGAACATACGCAATTAGGTCGCTGGATGAAGTTCAGTTCGGTGGACCAGATTTTGGCCAAAGAAGAGCTCATCAAAGCCTACATCCTAGAAGCCATTGAGGTAGAGAAAATGGGTCTGAAAATGGAAAAGTCCACGGAAATCCCGCATCCGGAAGAATTAACGACGATCTTCGACAAAAAACCCGCGTTAAAAACGGCCTTCGAGAAACTCACCCCAGGTCGCCAGCGGGCTTATCTTCGTTTTTTCACGGATGGGAAACAATCCGAAACGCGCACCTCGCGTATCGAGAAAAACGAGAAATATATCTTGAAAGGGATCGGTTTGACGGATTGCATTTGCGGCCTAACAAAGCGAAAACCAAGTTGCGATGGATCTCATAAAGCCATCGAGCATTTTAAGAGATGACGCAAAGAAGTCATGTCTATGGCGTTTGTTACTAACGAGAATTACCTCAATTTTGGCCTATGAATTTTGGAGAACAATTAAAGGAAATCCGTACCACAAAAGGACTCACTCAAATCGAATTATCGGAAAAGAGTGGCGTCGCTTTGCGCACCGTTCAACGCATGGAACGCAACGAAGGCAAACCTAGTTTGTATTCGATGAATGCGATCGGCGAAGTTTTGGGGACTAATTTGACCTTGTTGTACGCTCCGGATTTGGAAACCGAAACACGAAATATTATGGAAAGTACAGACCAACAATTGTGGGCATTAGCTAAAAGGCGTGCGAAATTTAAAAGAAGCTTGAGTGCCTATGCACTTGTTATTCCTTTTCTCTGGGTTATTTGGTATTTAACTATGCCGGAATTATCCCGTTATGAACGATTCCCATGGCCTATCTGGCCTATGCTGGGCTGGGGATTAGGACTAGGGATTCAATACGTGAATGCGTATGTAATTCAAGTTGGATCTTTAGAGCAACGGGAATACGATAAGTTGAAGAAAGGAGAATAAAGTTTTTGCGTAAATTGCCATTCGAAATGGAATTTGTCTAAAAAACTATGAGTCAATTATCTACTAAAATGCGCATCTACCACCGTTATTTAGGCTTCTTCTTAGCCGGCATTATGGCGGTTTATTCTATCAGCGGAATCATCTTAATCTTTAGAGAAACGAACTTTTTAAAGAGTGAGGTGCACAAGGTTCAAACCTTGAAACCCGGTCTTTCGAGTGAAGAATTAGGTAAAGATTTACACCTTCGCGGCTTTAAGCCGGACACGACGATAGGCGAAGTGGTTTCTTTTAAACAAGGAACGTATAACCTGAAATCGGGCGTGGCTGATTATACGGTTACTGAGCAACCTGCCATTGTGAATAAGATGACGAAATTGCATAAAGCCACCACGAATGATCCTTTGTTCTACTTGAACATCTTCTTCGGACTATCCCTGCTTTTCTTCGTGATTTCATCCTTCTGGATGTTCTTGCCTAAAACGAGCATCTTTAAAAAGGCGATGTTATTTACGCTGGCTGGGGTGATTTTAACGATTGTGTTGTTGCTGCTTTAATAGACACGGGGTATAATCGCTTTTACCCTTTTTTGGTAGTCCAGGTATTTATCGCCAAATACTTCTACCACTTTTCTCTCCTCTAAGCGGTATCCTATCAGGATATAGCCATATGAAATCAGTAGGACGAGTAACATTTTTTGGGTGGGAACGAGAAGAAATAGGCCTAGGATTAAGATTATAGTCGCAAAATACAAGGGATGTCTCACGTATTGATACATGCCAGAAAACACTAATTCCGGCTTCATCTCTTTTTTAAGCCCTAAGAATTCAGCGCCATCAAAAGTTTTAAACGCCAGATACAAAAACACCAGCCCTATAAGTAAAAGACAAATTCCCAGCAGGACTAGCCAAGTAGACGCGAATAATAGAGGATCTGGGAGGAAGATGCTCCCGTATATAAGGGGGATTAAACCCGCGATGGCAATCAAATTATAGCTAATTCTGTAATAGGCGAATAGGCCAGGAATCTGTTTTTCAACATATAATTTTACCACATTAGTGGCCAGGAAACTATGGATAAAAAAATACACTATCCAGCCAAAACCTAAGAGGATGATTTCCATGTTGATTTTTGATAAGGAACAAATCTACCGTAAATTAGTCAAAAATATACCCAATGCCCCTATTAAAAGCCACCCCCATTCTAGCCTATTTAGATCGCGACGCAACGGTCGCGTTCTATGAAAAATTGGGCTTTGAAAGTAATGCCAAATGGGATGGATATTTGATGTTTTCCCGTGATGAAATCAATATCCATTTGTGGTGTTGCGATGACGAAAGTATCCCGAAGAATACGGGCTGTTATGTGAATGTGGATGAGATCGATATTCTGTACAAAGAATGCGAAGCTTTGGGAATAGTTCACCCGAATGGGAAGCTCCAAAATATGGCTTGGGGCATGCGCCAATTCAGTATCCTAGATAATAGTGGGAATATTATTCATTTCGGTCAGGATATGAATAGCTAATTATTTTTCTAACTTATGTTTCTAAACCTATGAAACATGAAAAAAATAGCGATCCTTTTGCTGGGGTTCAGCTTGTCTCTTTCTGCGCAGATCCCTGCCGGAAAGAAAGTTATTTCCTCTCTTTACGTGTACGATTTAGCCTCTGGTAAATCGGATTTAATCCTCACAGAAAAACGACATTTTGAAGCGCCTAACTGGTCGCGTGACGGTAAATTTCTACTGATTAATGCCTACGGTAAGCTGGAGAAAATCAGCCCGAAAGGCGAAAAATTAGGGGAGTTAAACACGGGATCTGTGATGAAGGCAAACAATGATCATGGCTATTCATTTGATGGCAAAACCCTATTTATCTCAAGTGGGAAACCGGAAATAAAAGGCGGATCCTCTTTCATTTACAAAGTAGGTGCAGAAGGCGGAGAGCCGGTTCAGCTTACCCCATTAACCCCTTCTTATTGGCACGGTGTTTCGCCGGATATGAAAACAATGGTGTACTGTGCCTCCAGAAACGGCAACTTTGATATCTATGCGATGTCCACGGATGGTGGTGAGGAGATTCGTCTGACAACCAATCAAAGTTTAGATGACGGTCCTGAGTACTCGCCAGATGGGAAACATATTTACATTAACTCCTATCGCTCTGGGATGATGCAAATTTGGCGAATGAAGGCAGATGGATCAGATCCAGAACAGATGACGTTTGATGCGCATTCGAACTGGTTTGCGCACATTGCACCGAACAACCAAGTGGCGACAATCATTACGTACCTAGAGGATCAAAAGGAGTTGCATCCCTTTGGCCATCAAGTCAAATTGCGTCTGTTGAATTTGAAAACGAAAGCGGTGAAAGATTTAACGGAGGCTTTTTATGGAGGCCAAGGAACGATCAATGTGCCTTCTTGGAGTCCAGACGGAAAGAAATTTGCCTATGTGCGCTATGCACTAGAAGATTTATAAATTCGTATATTTAGCAAAAACCTATTCAATATGAACAAAGATAGTCAAGCTTCGAGACGGAAGTTTTTACAACAAATAGGGGCTACGAGCCTCGTAGCGGCGTCTTCGCCCTTTGCCTCTTTAGGCGCACAACAAAAAGCAGAGGAACGTATTTTGACCTATGAAAAACGCATCTCAGTGGGCGAAAAAATTCGCTTAGGGGTGATTGGTTTTGGGGTACAAGGGCATTTCGATTTAGCCTCGGCGCTGAAAGTGCCGGGAGTAGAATTAGCTGGAATATGTGATTTATACACGGGTCGTATTGAAAACGCGAAGGAATTATATGGTAAGGATTTATATACGACGCGTAATTACAAAGAATTATTAGACCGCTCGGACATCGATGCGGTGATCATCGCGACACACGATGTGTGGCACGCGCGCATTACGATAGATGCTTTGGCAAAAGGCAAACACGTCTACATCGAAAAACCGATGGTTTACAAAATCGACGAAGGCCCTAAAGTGATTGCTGCCCAAAAGAAATACGGCAAAGTCTTACAAGTAGGATCTCAGCGCGTGAGCAGCATCGGCTTAGCGAAAGCGAAAGAGATGTTAGCGGCCGGCGAGATCGGAAAATTAAATATGGTGAACGCGGTCTATGATCGCCAAAGCTCTATCGGCGCCTGGCAGTATACCATACCGAAGGATGCAGACGCTTCCACTTGCGATTGGAATCGTTTCATCGAGGCAACCGCGAAAATGGAATTCGACGCTAAGAAATTCTTCTGGTGGCGTGCCTTTAAAGAAGTAGGAACCGGCGTAGCGGGTGATTTGTTCATCCACTTATTGTCCGGAACGCACTTTATGACAAACTCAAATGGTCCAGAAACGATCTTCTCTACCGGGCAATTTAGCCATTGGAACGACGGCCGAAACTTGCCAGATGTGATGTCAGGAGTGATGCAATATGGTAACACGGCGGAGCACCCAGCTTTCCAATTAACTTTGCAAGTGAACTTTGTCAGCGGAACGGGTGGCCAAGAGGTGATTCGTTTGATTGGTTCAGAGGGAGTGATGGATGTGAAAGGAAACACGATTTCTGTGAAGCATAGCATTATGCCAGAAGCTCCGGGCTTTGGCGGATATGATTCTGTGTTTACACTTCCTAAGAGTATGCAGGAAGAAATGACCCGCGATTACAACGCGAAATGGACTGAGGCGCAACGCAAACGCCCTACGAAAGAGGATGTAATTTTCAGAGCGCCTGCAGGATATGATGAGCACGTGGATCACTTCACACATTTCTTTGATGCGATTCGCAATGGGACGTCTGTCGTAGAAGATGCGGCCTTTGGATTTAGAGCGGCTGCACCAGCCTTAGCTTGTAACGAAAGTTATTTCCAAAAGAAAATCATCCAGTGGGATCCAGTGAATATGAAACTGAAATAAACAAAAAAGCCGGCTCTAATAAGGGCCGGCTTTTTTCATTAATTAAACTCAACTAATTATTATTTGAATGTGACGTCAAAGCGATCAAGATTCATCACTTTAACCCAAGCCCTAACAAAATCATGGACGAATTTGTTTTGAGAATCTTTCGTCGCATATACTTCAGCTAATGCGCGAAGCTCAGAATTAGACCCAAAAATCAAGTCAGCACGTGTCGCTGTCGCTTTCACTGCCCCAGTTTTCTCGTCTGTTCCTACGAACTCTTCCTTCGTTGCGTTCGCTGGCTTCCACGTGGTGCCCATCTCTAACAAGTTCACGAAGAAATCATTCGTTAGCGCATCTTTCTTCGTAGTGAAAATACCATGCTTCGAACCATTATAATTCGTGTTCAGGGCACGCATACCACCTGTTAATACCGTCATTTCTGGCGCTGTTAACGTTAATAATTGCGCTTTATCAACGAACAATTCTTCTGTCGATAACGTGTATTGTGTTTTCAAATAGTTGCGGAAACCATCAGCCATTGGCTCTAACAAGCCTACTGAAGCTACATCTGTTTGCGCTTGCGTCGCATCCATACGACCTGGGATAAATGGCACCGTAGTTTTAACCCCTGCATTTGCCGCTGCTTTCTCTACTGCTGCCGAACCACCGAGAACGATTAAGTCTGCGATGGATACTTTTTTCTTACCTGATTTGGCATTAAACTCTTGTTGAATTTTCTCTAAAACGGCTAAGACTTTTTCTAGTTGCTTTGGGTTATTTACTTCCCAGTTACGTTGTGGCAACAAGCGGATACGCGCTCCGTTAGCACCACCACGACGATCTGAGTGACGGTACGTAGAAGCCGAAGCCCAAGCCGTCGAAACTAATTCGCTGATCGATAATCCCGAGTTCAATAACTTTACTTTTAATGCAGCAATGTCAGTTGCATTGATTACCTCGTGATTCAATGCCGGAATTGGATCTTGCCAAATCAATTGCTCCTTCGGCACTTCTGGCCCTAAATACGTCGAGCTAGGACCCATGTCGCGGTGCGTTAATTTGAACCACGCTTTGGCAAAAGCCTTCGCATAAACTTCTGGATTTTCTAAGAAATTACGAGAGATTTTCTCGTAAGCCGGATCCACGCGTAAAGCGATATCCGTTGTTAACATCGTAGGCTTGTGGAAGGTATTTTTATCAAATGCATCTGGAATAATGTTTGCGCTATTTTTCGCAATCCATTGGTTCGCACCCGCTGGGCTTTTCTCTAAAGACCACTCATTGTTGAACAATAAGTGCAAGTACCCGATACCCCATTGTGTAGGAGTTGAAGTCCAAGTCACCTCTAAACCAGACGTGATTGCATCTTTTCCTTTACCTGATTTGTACGTGCTCTTCCAGCCTAAACCTTGCTCCTCGATGCCCGCTGCTTCGGGATCTGGACCTACATTAGTGGCTGGTCCTGCACCGTGTGTTTTACCAAACGTGTGACCACCCGCGATCAACGCAACTGTCTCTTCATCATTCATCCCCATACGACCAAACGTCTCGCGGATATCTTTCGCAGAGGCTGCTGGATCCGGCACACCATTAGGACCTTCTGGGTTTACATAAATTAAGCCCATTTGAACCGCTGCTAATGGATTCTCTAATTTGCGACCTTCTGAATAACGGTTTTTATCATCTAACCATTTCTTCTCAGATCCCCAATATACGTTTGCTTCTGGCTCCCATACATCCGTACGACCACCTGCAAAACCAAATGTTTTGAAGCCCATTTGCTCTAACGACACGTTTCCAGTCAAGACCATTAAGTCTGCCCAAGAGATTTTGTCGCCATATTTTTGCTTGATCGGCCATAACAAACGACGCGCCTTATCTAGGTTCGTATTATCTGGCCAAGAGTTCAATGGCGAGAAACGTTGTTGACCTGCGCGAGAACCGCCACGGCCATCGCCTGTACGGTAGGTACCTGCACTATGCCAAGCCATACGAATGAATAGTGGACCATAGTTACCGAAATCGGCCGGCCACCAATCTTGTGATTTAGTCAAGACCGCTGCGATGTCTTTTTTCAAGGCAAAGTAGTCAAGACTCTTAAAGGCTTTGATATAATTGAAGTCTGGGCCCATGGGGTTTGACTTCTCTGAGTTTTGGCGAAGCATACCCACGTTCAATTGGTTAGGCCACCAGTCTTTGTTTGTCGTTGCAGAAGGTTTCATTCCCGTGTGTGGGTTGATTCCTGCGTGTGGGTTTACACCACCTGCCGCATGAGGGTTCGCTCCATGTGGATTAGCCGCTGCTCCACCGTGTGGGTTAGCGTAGTCTTGCGCGAAAGTTGCTGTGGAAGCAAGAACGCCGCAAAGGATAAGTAGTTTTTTCATGATTCTTGATTTTTAGTGGTGCCAAATTAGTGGCAAATAATTTATAGAGAAAACTGAAATTTTCTATATTTGACATAGATAAAATCTATAACAGTGAATATACATCAATTAGAATACATACTAGCCGTTGATCAATTTAAAAGCTTCTCTAAAGCAGCTGATTATTGTCATGTTACGCAAGCAACCTTGAGTGCAATGGTGAAAAAGCTGGAAGAGCAGCTGGATATCGTGATTTTCGACCGAAAGGCAAATCCCATTGCGACCACTGAAAATGGTCGAGAAATAGTATTTCAGGCCCAGCAGGTGGTGGCGCACGCCAATGCACTTTTATCATGCTCTAAGGCGATTAATCAAAAAGTAGAAGGACGCGTCAAAATGGGCGTCATTCCTACCATAGCGAGTTCGATGTTGCCGCTAATTCTGAAGCATTTGGTAGAGAAATACCCGCTTCTGCAATTAGAAGTATACGAAGTGACAACGAATCAAATGATCAAGGATTTACGTGATGGGAAGTTAGATGTAGGTATTTTAAGTACGCCCATTGCCTCGGCAGAGGTAGAAACAGAGCTTTTGTATGTGGAAGACTTGTGTGTTTATGGCCATTTGCCAGCCGGAAGCCGTTCCATTGCAAAAGCTGATTTAGCCAAACAGCGGATGTTTTTATTGCAAGAGGGGCATTGCTTGCGCGATCAAATCATTCAGTTGTGTGATTTGAAGAAGAATAAGTCCTTGCCGTCTAATTTATCGGTGGAATCAAACACATTTGATACCTTATTAAACTTAGTGGATGAATTCAACGGCTTTACGGTTTTACCAGCCTTATATGTAGGCCAAATGAGTGAAGTCAGAAAATCGCATTTAATCGAGTTGACGGATGGTGCTTTAACACGGGAAGTGAGTTTAGCGTATTACCGGCCTTATGCGAAATGGAATATTTTGAACCGCTTAAAAGCCGAAATCACCGCTAAAGTGAATGAGCGATTACATTTTCAAGCCTTGTCGTAAATTTCCACTATGATGGACAAGCAAATTATTCAACTGATCGCAGATCCGGTCGCTTTAGAGCAGTTATACCGGTCTAATCCTGCCGCTTTTAGCAGCGCTTTTCATGCTGTATATCCACAGATTTCTTCTGAAATTTCAGCTCAAGTGTGGCATGAACGCTTAGCTGTTTCGTCTACCTCTTGGGGGTCGAAGGGGGATTGGGTTTTGCTTGCCGCCATCGCGACTTTCGTTGCATTTTTAATGCAAATGCCAGATCTGTTTTCGATATCACATGATCTCTATTTCCCCAGAAACATGTCCTTTATTGTGTTGCCTGGAATAGGAGTTTTTTTTGCTTATAAACAAGGATTACCGCTTCGTGAGTTAGGCGCCCCCTTGTTGGTAATAGTAGCTTCGATTGGTTTCATTAATTTTTTACCAGAGGGTAGCACGACACTCCTGTTGACTTGCTTACATATTCCGATTTTGATTTGGCTTGTAGTAGGGTATATTTTCGCTGGAAATGACCCGGCAAAGCGGATGGAATTTTTACGATACCACGGGGATTTAGTCGTGATGACGGCAGTAATCGGATTAGCGGGTGGATTGTTTACAGGTTTGACACTGAATCTGTTCAAACTAATAGGGATCTCAATAGAGGACTTCTATTTCCGTTATTTAGTCTTGTCGATTTTGCCCTCAGTCCCGCTTTTTGCTACTTTTTTAGTGCGCACAAACGCAAGTCTCGTAAGCAAAATTTCCCCAGTAATTGCGCGCATTTTTACTCCTTTAGTCACGATCACGCTAGCGCTTTTTTTAGTAGCCATCATTTATACCGGAAAAGACCCCTATAATGACAGAGAATTCTTGGTGGTTTTTAATGGGATATTGATCGGTGTGATGGCCTTGATATTGTTCTCTTTAGGCGAGGCTACGAAAACGGATGCGTCACGTGTGCATCAGTATTTTTTATTCGCCTTAGCGGCGTTAGCCCTTATTGATAATGGGATTGCCTTGTCTGCGATTGGGTATCGGCTTTTGGAGTTTGGGATAACCCCTAATCGTTTAGCGGTACTTGGGAGCAATGCTATCGTCATGGTGCATTTGATGCTGGCTACGAAGAAGCTTTGGGAGTTTTTACAGGGCCAAAAAACGATGGAGGAAGTCGAGCTCAGAATTACCGATTACTTGCCCGTTTATGCCATTTGGGCGGCAATAGTCAGCTTCTTGTTTCCGCTGATTTTTCAGTTTAGTTAATAAAAAAGGCCCGAGATTTTCGGGCCTTTGGTTTTATATTGCATGCTAGGGTGCCTATTGCATCTGCATCGAGTCCATTCCACCGCCGGAATTGTTCTTTTTCATTTGGCTCATATCGAATTTACCGAAACGAAGCGAGAAGGTTAGGCGTATCATTTGTGGGTTCGCTAGGCGATAAGAAGTCTGTGAGAATCCTTCCCCAAAAGATACGCGGGTGTTTCCACGAGAACGCGTCACATCATTAAAGGCCAGAGTCAAGGACGCCATATCATTTTTCAAGAACGTCTTTTTAATCGCTAAATCAATGCCAAAATAGGGCTCAATATATCCCTGCGACGAACTTTGCGCTTGCATACCTGGAGGGCCTTGCATCCCTTGGTTTTGTGTAACAGGCACATTCGTCTTTCCTTGGTAATCGCCAGAAAGCTGGATGCTCCATTTTTTGGGCAAAATAAAGGTGTTATTCAACTTCCCAAAAACAGTCCACAAGGCCTCATTTACTTGTGTCGCATCAATGTTCGAGATATTGATTTTGGAATTATACATATTCACGTTCGCCGTTAAATCCCACCAAGTTTGCAATTTATTTGTATACGTGAACTCTAGACCATAGTTGATGCTCGAATTCGCGTTCACAAACGTGTTAATCAAATCTAATTTACCACTGATCGGGTTCGTCTCCTGTTTCAAATAACGTGTGATCAAATTGTCCGTGTATTTGTAATAACCAGATACCAAGAAAGTCGCAGACCCTTGAGATTTGCTATACGAAAGCTCGCCAGAAGTTGTGAATTCAGGCACTAAATCCGCATTTCCGCGTTGGATATTTAAGCTATCACTGTAGTCCACAAATGGAATAAGCTGGAAGAAATTAGGGCGATTCACGCGACGAGTGAGGCTCAATTGCAATTGGTCAGTCTTCGATAAATCCTTCTTCAAGAAGATCGATGGGAATAAGCTGAGCGGGTATTTATTGCTAAACGTTTGGTTCGTATTCAATAATTTTCCTTCGTATTCAGAGCTCTCGCCACGTAATCCGATCTTATAAGAAAGTGTCTTGCTAGCCTTTCCGGAGATAGAGAAATAGGCAGCGTACACGTTATTAGAACTTTCATAGTTTGTCGAAGCTGACGTAATTGTTCTATACACATCTGAACCCACCGGCTTTAAAGTATTGGTATTTTCGTTCGCAATATCATTGATCTGCGCTCGTAAACCCGTTTCGATGGTGCCTTCGTTTTTTATTGGTGTCACGTAATCTAGTTGCACGGTCATAAAGGCATTCTTTCCTGAACCGAGATTCTTTTGGATTTGCGTACCTGTAACAGCGTTGTTCTTCAAATAATCGGTGGTGAAGGTGCCTTCCCCTTTGTTTGTTCCGCCAAAGTAATTCAAATCACCGGTTAACTCTCTTCCTGCTTTAGGATACGTATGTTTGAATCCTGCCTGAAATCCGGACGGTTTAAATTCGCGGTAGTTTTCTGAAACGCGTTGACTTAACGTAGTCACCCCATTCACCGTACTTGAAATACGCGTGTCTTCACTCGGACGGAATTCTCCGCCACCGCCAAAGAAAGCACCTAAAGATAAAGTCGTCCGATTGCTCGCCGCATAATCGGCAGAAACACGAGGGAATAACATTAAGCCTTTGGTCTTATTATCCGACTCTTGGCTTACCGACGATAAAACACCGCCTAAATCACTTGAACGCACACTATTTCCAATGGAATTATTGCGTACCCGCATATTCATCAGGGTCGCCGTCAAGTTCCATTTATTCTGTTGGTAGGTGAAATTTCCCATGATATTCGAACCGCCAAAACGATCCGCCCCTACATTCACCATCCCATTATAGCCATTCTTTTTATTCTTCTTCAGTACGATGTTAATGATGCCCGCCATACTTCCTGACGCATCGTATTTCGCAGAAGGATTCGTAATGACTTCTACTTTCTCAATAATATCAGCGGGGATTTGATCCATCGAAAGACTCGTAGGGCGACCGTCAATAAATAAGGTTGGATTCGCATTCCGCACTTTTACGTTACCGTCTATATCCACTTGCACAGAAGGGATATTACGCATCACGTCGATCGCCGTTCCCCCAGTTGTTACCAAGTTTTGCGCCACATTAAAGGACTTTTTATCGATATCCATTTCGACCAAAGACTTAGTTCCCGTCACCACGACATTCTCTAATATTCTCGATTCTTGCGCTAATTTGATATTACCTAAATCCTTCTCAAATGCTGCCATCATTTTCGCCATATCGGGCTGAACGCCGGGCTCCATTTTAGGCATTTCAAAAGCAACAGCTGCTTCGTAGTTTTTGTATCCTACAAAAGAGATTTTGATTATTAGCCGTGCGTTTACGGGAATTTCTTTGAAGTTAAAGTCACCATTCAGCTCGGCTGTTTGGGCTTTGACTAGGATATCTTTGGCCTGTTTCGTCGCCGGATCTACTGTTGTTTTTAGTAAAACAACCGACGCGAATTCCACGGGTTTTCCCGTTTCGTCTACGACTTTCCCAAAGACGTGGCCCTGATTTAAATTAGCTCCTGGTCCTCTTGTACCCGTCGGAGGGACACCCGGAACTTGTGCATATAGGGAAAGGGATAGTAGCGCGATGATCGCCGTAGCAAGTATTTTTCTCATTAGGTGGATTGATTTCAATAAAATTGTACCACAAAGGTACATTCATTTAAATGAATAGGGCATTTTTTCTGCCTGACGGTCGATTGTAGAGATGAATGATGGATATTGTGAGAGAAAAGGTTTTTCTTTACAGGATGAAAAAACTCCTAGTATTCTTCGTTTTGGCTTCCTTCGTGGTTGCCGCACAAACTAAACCTGCGGGGAAACTAGATCCCACTAAACCTATTTTAGTGTTAGAAACCTCCTGTGGATCCTGTAATTTCGAGATGCCAGGAAAGGATTGTTTCTTGGCCGTGAAATTCGAAGGGAAAGCTTACAAAGTACAAGGAACGTCTATTGATGATCACGGAGATGCACACGATGAGAAGGGATTTTGTAATGCGATTCGGAAAGCCAAGGTGCAAGGTACTGTGAAGGGAGATCAATTTGTTGTTACCTATTTTGAACTATTGAAAACAGAATAGCCTATCTTTGCAACATGAAAAAGGCGTGGATTTTAAAGCTCATCTTTATTTGCAGTTTTGTACTGCTGGGCGAGCGCGTATCTTTACATCCAGACTTTAAGGCTTTTACTAAATCTTTTGTGCATGCTACGTCTGATGATTCTGATGCAATCATTGCAATTGAATTAGAAGACGAAGTAGAGGAGGATGCTTTAACGATGTTTTTCTTGTCCAAATCTTTCGATTGGATAGTCATTAACCAATTCCTTGGAATATTCATCCTAGTCGTGTTTATCGCACGACCATTTTTTCACCAAATCCCCGTGTATTTACGTTTTCAAAACTTAAGGCTGTAGAACTATAGACTGATTTCTTTATTCAATTCGTCTATATTTTAAAGCTTTATTTTATGAAAAAATATCTTTTGCTATTCTTAGCATTAAACACAATCGTGCCTGTTTGGGCACAAGTTGATAATGAATCCTTGAAGTTTAAGTTAAATGAGAGTGGGAGTCATTATTTTCAGGCTACTTTTTTGAATCAGGTTTGGTTGCGTACTACAGAAAACAATCCTGGCACTACGGTGGAAGGTAATTTGGAATCACAATCCACAGACATTGGTTTGCGCAGAACACGTATTCAAATGTTTGGTCAGATTACGGACCGGACGTTTATTTATTTTCAGTTTGGCCAAAATAATTTCAACGCCCAATACAACTCCACTTCGAACCGCAAAATCGCGCCTTTCTTTCACGATGCCCTAGGCGAATACCGTATTTCGGATAAAAATCAATTGAAAGTGGGAGGAGGTTTGAGTATTATTTCAGGCTTGTCTCGTTTTTCTCAACCCAGTATTGGGACGATTACGACGATGGATGTGCCCGTTTTTGCACAGACAACTGTTGATCAAATCGATCAGTTTTCGCGCAAATTAAGTGTCTATGCTAGGGGCCAAATAGGGCACTGGGATTACCGATATATTCTAAGTGATCCTTTCCCTATCACGTCGAACGGCCAAACGCCACCGGCGCTCGCACCGGTTTCGAACTTTGCGTTGAAGGGTCACAACTTACAACACCAAGGATACTTGATCTATCAGTTTTTTGACCATGATGCGCACACCACTCCGTATATGACGGGGACTTACTTAGGCACGAAAAAGATCGTCAATATCGCGGGGGGATTTATCTATCAGAAGAATGCCATGTGGAATAAAGCCGCCGCCACTTCAGATACAACCTACCAAAATATGGCGCATTGGGCAATCGAGAGTTTTGTGGACATCCCATTAAACAAGGAAAAGCACAGTGCGCTGAATGCGTATATCGGCTATTTTAATACGAATTACGGGACGAATTATTTGCGCTATAATGGAGTGATGAATCCGGCAAACGGGACAACTGCGACGTCTGCGAATTCGATCAGCGGACAGGGTCCAGTGTATGGAAATAGCTATCCGATGTTTGGAACGGGTTCAGTCGTTTATACACAAATTGGGTATTTATTGCCATCGAAAAATGCGAGTATGTCGAATCGTTGGATGCCGTATGCGTCTGCGACTTTGGCAAGCTACGATAGACTGAATGGCTTCTCGAATAACACCTTCAATGCGGGGATCAATTACTTCATTCAAGGCCATAAATCGAAGCTAAGTTTGGACTTTCAAAACCGCCCAAGCTTCCAAGTGAACCAAGGCGAGCTAGTGAAAGGCCAACGCTTGAATTCGGTGACGCTGCAATTTCAATTGTTTATTTAATGAAGAAGGCCCTCTTTTTACTACTGATTTCCTTTGCAGGTTTCAGTCAACAGAACTTCTTTAATGTGCCGAGTTCGGATATTACGAAGGCGAAACACGTGTTTTTTCAGCAACAATTGAACTTTATAAGTGCAGGTTTTCAGTCCTCTACCACCTTTTGTTATGGCTTGGGAAAGAACTATGAAATAGGTGTAAATGTGATAGGTGTAACCGTTGATTATGCAGCCTCTTTAGCCGATAACGCGGGGACGTTCATTGTACTGAACGGGCAAAAGAAATGGGATGTTTCTCCCGTATTTTCTACTGCTCTTGGAGGCCAAATTGGCTTAAGCTCTCTGGCTGATGGCGGTACTTATGCCTATTCTAATGGGGTGTATAAACTAGAGAACACGAAATTAGTAGGCGGGATCTATTATTCCTCTGACGCCTATTTCGGTCCAGAAAGTCGGGGATTCAATGCATCTGGAACGCTGGATAAATTTGGATTTCAGGCAGGGATTGAGCGTAATCTTTGGAAAGAAAAACTCTTATTTCAAGCCGATTTTATTAGTGGAAAGCACTCACTGGGAGAAGTCGTTTTAGGCGGGGCCTATTTTATTTCTAAAAATGTGGTACTCTCCGCCGGCTACCAAATACCCAACATGGGCAGCAAATCGCAAGATGCGGTGGTGTTTGAAATCACCTATATCCCGCTTTAATGTCGCACAAGAATCGCCATTGGTCTCATGGAAAATCACTAATGGCGATTTGTTTCGAATTTTATCAACATGAATAAATCAATCTTATTTTTTCTGCTTTGCGGATTCCACGCTTTCTCCCAAAGCTCCATCCAATCGCGCATCGTCGATAAAAATGCACCCGTTGAATTCGTGAATGTGCTATTGTATAGCGTATCGGATTCAGTGAATATTCTGAAATACGCGACCACCGATAGTGCTGGGGTATTTAAATTATCCGGTTTAGCAGCAGGAAAATATGTCTTGAAAACACAGATGATGGGCTTTGTGTCGACTAAAATTCCAGTGTCATTGTTGGAATCACAGGCTTTACATTTAGACGATATTTCGCTACAAACGGATAGCAAGATGTTAGCTGCTGTCGAAGTACTTTCTCAGAAGGAATTAGTCCAAAAAACAACCCAAGGTTTTATCGTTAAAGCAAAAGATAATTTAACGCAAGCCGGTGGTTCGGCTACTGATTTATTGAAGAGTATTCCGACTGTCGTAGTTGATGCTGAAGGAGCGATTACAGTGCGCGGTAAGGGGCCGCTTATTTTAATTAATGGTCGAACTTCTGGAATTTCATCAACGGATTTAATTCCGGCGAGTAGTGTAGAAAGCGTGGAAATTATCAATAATCCATCCGCTCAATACGATGCGGATTCAGAAGGCGGGATCATTCATATCACCTTGAAAAAAGCAGCGAAAAGTGGTACCAATGTGACGGCTTCAGTGGGCGGCGGTTTTGGGGCGAAAGGCCGCGGGAGTGCCGCATTCAGTCTTAATCGGTCTGCCGGGAAGTGGAATGTAGGGCTTTCCTATGATATGCGTATCTCAGAAAGAACCCGTAAGGCGAATACAACGCGGACGAGTTTTGATCAGCCCTTGAATTATTTATTGCTTCAAAACCGGAATGATAACCGCACGGAAAGTACGCAGAATGTAAAGTTCAACGTAGACTATGCGGCATCGGCGCAGGACCTATTCAATTTTGAGATTTTATCGAATATCGAAGGACAGGATAACGACGAGGTTTTGGGATCCCAATTCTACAGCCAATTAGGAGCGTTTAACTCGCGAAATATCCGGGAATCCATCGAATTAGAGAAAGGATTGGCTGTGGAATTTGCGGGGACTTACAAGCATTTGTTTGCCGATAAAAAGGAGAAATTAATCATCAATGCGAGTACCTCCATCGGTCACGTTAACCAAGATACGGACATCAATACAAAGTCATTGACGGAAAGTGGGACGACCTATGGCTCTACGTTTTTACAGCGCACCTACAGCTATGCAAAGCCACAAACGACTAATTTTAAAGTGGATTATGCTAAACCAATTTCTTCTTCTACCACTCTTGAAACAGGGTATAAAGGCATTTACAGAGCGAACAATATCGACTTCCAAAACCAAACGTTTATCGGTTCAAGCTATGTAAAAAATCCTGCTGTGAGTAATATTTTTGATTTCAAAGAGCAAATTCATGCTGCCTATATGCAAATCAAATCGGAGCCATCAGCTTCATTTAAATACGATATAGGTTTGCGCGCGGAGAAAGTGATGAACGAAGGAACCTCGATTTCTAATTCGTCCATTTCGTTTCAACGTGACTATTTCAACCTATTCCCCACAGCGAATTTTGCTTATTTCGTAAACAAATCGGACTTCTTGAAATTCAGCTATAGCCGCCGCATTAACCGCCCCGGTTTAGGTGAGTTAAATCCAATGATTGATATCACCGATTCCTTGAATCAGCACGGCGGAAATCCGTATTTGAAACCTGAATTAGTGAATGCGTTCGAGGTAGGATACAACAAAGAGGGAGAGGGCTGGAGTTTATCTAGTAGCGCCTTTTATCGTCTATCGAATAACATCATTCGCACCTATATTGATTTGAAGCCGAATGGAGTAGCCATAACTACGCCGCAAAACTTTGGCAACGCAACGACGTACGGAGTGGAGGAGATTCTGGACTGGTTTCCGACCAAATTTTGGAGTGTGAATACGAGCCTCTCGCTTTTTGACCAAAAGATTGATGGCAATGTCGTGAGCACGGATGTGGCAAATGAAGTGGTGAGTTGGTATGGTAAAATGATTCACAACTTTACGCTTTCGAAGCAATCTAAATTGCAAATCATTGGTGCTTATAACGCGCCCACAGCAATGGCTCAAGGGACAAGAATCGCTGTCTATAATGTGGATTTAGGCTTCCAGACTAAGATTCTAAAAGGCAAGGGTGGCTTAGGAATCGTAATCAGCGACGTCTTTAATATGCAAAGCAGCGGATGGGACCTTTCGGCGGCTAATTTTGCATTGAACAGAAAGATGAAAGTAGATACACGCGCGGTATTTGTCACTTTCGCTTATTCTTTTGCGAACATATTCAAGGAATCATTATTGGATAATTTATTCTCTAATAACTAGATAAATCTTCTCCCTATCCCAAACAAAATACTATTCGCCAGCACCGCACATCCCACAATAATAATGGCCATCGTGAAGGGTGTGCCATCAAATAATAAACCCACTAAAGTAGCACAAACCGCGCCCCATGCCATTTGGATTGATCCCAGCATCGCAGACGCTGTTCCGGCACCTTGGTGGAAGGGACGTAAAGCGAGAGTCGCTACGTTAGGGAAATTGAAACCTTGGCAACCCATAATTAGGAACAAAAGTCCGATATTCAATTCCATTGTTAGCAGATCTAGCTTCGCTAATACCGATAATAAAATACCTAAAATCAATTGTGTAGGGAGCGTCACTTTCAAAATCTGCAAGCTTGAATACTTCCTTAGTACGACGCGATTTAACTGACTCGCGGAGATAATACCGGAGGCAACGATCGCGAAAATGAAGCCAAATTTGGACTCATCTACGCCGTAATAAGTCAAGAAAGTGAGGGGGGCTCCACCTACATAAGTAAAAATACTGCCAGCGCCTATGGCTCCAGTAAAGGCAAAAACCAAGTACTCTTTCTCTTTGAATAATGCCTTATAAGCCTTCATTATGGTGGAGATTCGGAACGGTCCACCGTGTTCGCGATTGGTCTTTTCGGGCAGCCAAGATTTGATTAAGAAAATGATCACTAATAGGATGAACGCTAAGACTAAAAAGATGGCTTTCCAGCTCGCGATTGTTAATAATAAACTACCTAATGACGGGGCTAAAATAGGCGATACCCCTAAAATCAAAATCATCAATGACATGATTTTAGGTCGTTCTGATTCCTCAAAAGTCTCGCGAATAACTGCGTTTGGTGCGACCATACCCACACTTCCGCCCAGCGCTTGGAACAAACGGGAAACGACTAACATTTCCACTGAAGTGGAAAAAGCGCAGGCAATCGAGCTCAATACATAAATGGATAAACCAATGTACAGCACGTTTTTGCGACCGAAATGATCTAACAGCGGACCGCTAATTAATTGCCCCACACAAATCCCGAAGAAGAAACTAGACAGTGTATAGCCCATCTCTTCTTGCGAGCAGTTCAGCGCTAAAGCGATGTTTTTGAAAGCCGGTAAATACATGTCGATGGACAAAGGTCCAATCGCCGACAAGATTCCAAGGATTAAGATGATTTTCGTGCGGTTCGCAGAATTGGGCATTAGCTAGGAGGTATTTTTAGAAGACGCAAAGGTACGCCCAATAATCCTAAATTAATACCCCTGCACTTGCCTGCAACGCATAGATCGTTTTAAACAGATAGGCTTTTAGCTCCGTTAATTTCTCTGCCGCTTCCATCGCTTTCGTTTCTCGGCTATTAATCAAGAATAGAGAAGATTCCCCATTGGCAAAACGCGCTTCTTCTGCCTTTACAAGTGCTTGGTAGTTTTGTAAAGCCTTTTCCTGCGTTTGGATCTGCTTTTTCAAGGCTTCCACTTGGTTAAAATACGAGCTAACTTTCACTTGAATTTGTTGCTTTTTCTGGGCTAGATTTAGGGACTCTTCCTGTATTTTTAGTTTAGCTAGTGCGTAATCCGCTCTACCTTTCGAGAGGCGAAGGGGCATTTCAAATTTGAAGCCATATTGGTAATTATTCTCGAACAAAGGACGCGTCTCTAGACTTGGTGTCAGGCCTTTGGACAAGGCATTATAACTCACATCGAGTTTAGGTAACAGGCTTTGGAATTTCAATTTCTTCTCCACTTGCAAGCCCTCAATTTTGTATTGATAAGCGCTCAAATCTGGATGGTTTGTATAGGCCTTTTCGAGTAAGGACGAAAGGTTTAAATCAAGGTCCGCGATCCAAGCGAATTCATTCGTTACTTCTGCAGGTTGCACCTCTTCAGGCAACTCCTGCGGGGTGTTATTCTCTTGCCATAAGTAGACAGAAAGGGATAACCGTGCATTTTCTCTTTCTACCCATTTTGCTTGGAATAGATTGTCAAAAAACTGAAGCTGCGTGGTCGCCTCGAGAGTGTCAACTGCGGGCCTTTCACCTAATTCAACACTGCGTTTTACAAACGAAACACGGGTTTCTGCAATCTTCCGATTTTGGTCGACGATTTTAAAAACGCGCACACTTTTTACCCAATTCCAATAGGACGCCATCGCATCGGAGAACAGGTCATTTAGGGCGCTTCTTTGTTGTTGAATCGCCATTTTATTCATCAGCTTCGCTTGTTGTAAACTTGCTCTGCGCTGATCCATGAATAAATTCTTTGCAAGGGGAATGCTGATCCCGATGTAGCTCGTTTCACCTAAGGTTTGGCTTGGGTTTAGGCGTGAACCTCCTAAGTTTTCCATACCAGAACTCAATTCGATACCGTACCAAGTAGGGATGCTTAATTCGGGTGCGTGGTACTCGTAATAGTTCTTCCCGTCAAACGTTTTTTGCGTGCTATAGTGACTCAAGATGGGATCAAAACCACCTCTAGCTTGTAGGATTTGGGCCTCTGATTTTTGCACACCAATGCTTGCTTGCTTGGCCAGTGGATGGTAGGTTTGCACGATTTTTAGAAACGCTTCTGGGTATAATACCGGCGTTTGAGCAAAGCCTGCAAAGCTCAACAGCAAGAAGATAAATAGTTTATTTTTCATCTTTTTTTACGGTATAAAAATCAGCCGGGAAGCCATTGATATTTCGCCATAGTTCGTACCAAAGCGGCACATCATTTAACAAGGCAATACCTTGCGCACCCGCACCCATTTTAATTTGCTTTGGCCACTTTTTATCTTTTGGATTTTCCACCACGATCACGCGGAACATCCCTTTCTCGTCGATGTTATTTTCCACGGCACGAATCTTGCCTGGGAACGTTCCGAAACTTTGATCTGGCCATCCGCCCGCAAAAATAATCGCTGGGAAACCATCAAATATAAACCGTACCTCTTGTCCAGGCGAAACTAAAGGTAAATCGACTGGTCTGACATACATCTCTACCGCATAATTTTTGTTCTGCGGAACGATGGTTAAAAGTTCTTCCCCATCTTTTAAAATCTCCCCTATACCCGCCTTTTTCGCATTAATTACCTGACCACTTTGAGGCGCTAAAATGTAGTACATTCCGTCTCGAATGGTATAACTAGCTACTTGATTTTCTAGCTTAGCTACTTCCCCTTTTCCGGTTTCGATCATGCCTAAACTTTGGAATTTTTCTCCTTCCGCTTTGTTCATTTTCTCACTGTATTCCTGGTCCACTCCGCGCAATTCAATTTTCGTATTTTGAATCTCTTGCAAAGTTTGATTTACCTTATTCTCAGAGATGGTTTTTTTAGCTAACGAGTTCTGCATTGACGCATTGCGTTGTTGGAATTGCGTCTGTGATATCAATCCTTCTTTGAACATTTTTTGGTTACGTTCGAATTGGTCTTTGACTAAATTATACTCATTGGAAGCTGCTTCTAGTTCGGCTTTTTCTCCGGTTAACTTCTGCTGCAATGCAGTGACCTTGTTCGTTAATTGATCCTGTTTTAAAGCCTTGGATGAACGTAGATTCGCAATCTGATCTTCGGTTGACTTCACTTTTTGTTCATAAAAAGAGACTGCCCCTTTCTTCGCATCCAGTTGCTCTTGAGTTCGAGAAATCAATTTAGGATCTAAATACTCAGCCTTGATCTCGGAGATTTTTGCTAAGGTGTCACCTTGCTCCACAAAGTCCCCTTCTTTTACCCACCAGCGCGAGATTTTACCTGCGATAGGGCTATAAATTTTTTGAGGCTTTTGCTCTTGGTACAGACTGGTGATTTGGCCTTTAGCACGGATATTTTGCGTCCAAGGAAGGAATAAAACGCCCAATAAAATGAGGCCTAATCCGATTAACCAAGGCTTCGTCGCAGGTCCTTTATCGCGTAGATAAATCTGATTAAATGACTTAAACTTTTCCATTGTTGATCTCTATTTTTTTGCCAAAAAGGGCATCCTCATTTGTGGCGATAATCACTGTTGCCGCTTGGTTTTTTATATAGGTTTGGATTTGGTTTGCAATGGCTGGTTCTAAGCCATTCCAAGGATTTTCCAATAATAGCAATCGTTTATCTCCACAAAGTGCGCGTAGAAGTAAAATTTTTCTCACAATTGTTTGTGGAGTTTTCTTGCCGAGTGGCTCTATCTCCGTATCAAATCCGAGTGGGAAGTGATTTAGAAAATCAGCAAATCCTAACTCATTCGCGGTTGCTAATATTAACGAAGGGCTAATCTCTTTGTTCCCTAAACTAATATTTTCCCAAACCGATCCGCCAAAAATCTCCTGGTTCTGAAGCAATATCCCCGTATGCTTTCTCAGGCTTTGTAAGGTGTAGTTTTTAATCGGAACCTTATTGATCAAAAGTGTACCTTTAAAGTCAATATAATTTCCCGTAAGGACCCGCATTAAAATCGATTTTCCAGATCCTGCCGGCCCTGTAATTTGAATCTTTTCACCCGAATTAATGTGTAGATTTATAGAGTTTAATACCGGCTTTCCTGACTCGAATTCAAAGCTGAAATTCTTCATTTCTATTTCTAGTCCCACACGGGTATTCAGGTCTAAATCCCCACCTGACTCTAATGGATTTTCCGTCACACTCGCTAATTTTTCTAAACCAGTAATCACATCATACGCACTATCTAAGCTCGTAATCAGCTTTTCTACCGCGCCTATGACTAGCATAATAACGATTTCTGCTGCGACAAATTCCCCTACATTTAATTGCTGGTTAATTAATAAATACGAACCCAAGGTTAACATCAACGTAGTTAGTGCTACTTTGAAAAATAGAAGTGATTTGTATTGAAATAAAAGCACGTGAAAATGCTTTGTTCTTGCTCCTAAATAACCGCTCACATTTTCATCCGTGCGGATGAAGTTTAGGTCAGAACCTTGGCTAAATTTGAAGGTCTTAATCGTCCGAGCGATCTCTCCAAAAAATCCAGCCACACCGTATTTATAGTTTGATTCTTCGATACTTGTTTCAATTCCTTTTTGGGAGGTATAATACAAAATCAAGCCTAATAATAGTAACAGAATTACCCCTAATATGATAAATAAAGGGTGGTAAAGCGATAATAAAATGATTCCAAAGACAATTTGTACTGACGCCACTGGAATATCTAAAAGTAGTTTTGCGAAGCCTTTTTGAATATTCAGTGAATCAAAAAACCGATTCACCTTCTCTGGAATATGGTATTTATCCATATGCTTTAAATCCAATTGCGGGATCTTATCAGCGAATTCATAAGCATAATGAGCGAAGATTTTCTGTTGTATCGACTCGATGATTTTCATCTGATTGATCTGGAACAAACCCATCAGAAAAACACCTAGCACAACTAAAAAGATGAGCACATAAATGGAGGTCACCATCGTGGCTCCCATCACTAATCCAATGATGGTTTGTACACCCAAAGGCAAACTCAAATTCACAATACCGCCCAATATCGAAAACAAATAGATCGATGTGATCTCCTTTTTATGTTCCTGAATCAGGGCTTGGACTCGCTTCAATGGACTTTTTTGTTGCATAACAATTCGTTTTCTCCTGCAAAACTATAAATACTTTTTAATATAATAGTAATACTATTATTAATAATTGTTAAAATATCTTTTGCGGTAGCAATTCTATTATTAACTTTGTTTTGTTCAACAGGTATAACAATGGATTATTCACTAAGTTTTAAAGTTAACGAAAAGATCTATTTACGGGACCCAGAAAGTACGGAATTAGGAAAGCAGATTGTAAAAAATGCGATTGACCTAATCCATACCTTGGGTTTTGAGCATTTTACATTCAAGAAATTAGCGAAGGAAATGAACACGACCGAGGCGTCGATCTACCGTTATTTTGAGAATAAACACCGGATGTTGTTGTACATCTTGAATTGGTATTGGTCCTACATGGAATACTTAGTAGTGTTTCAGTTGCAGCCTTTGGCAAATTCGAAAGCAAAGTTGGAACGATTAGTTGAGTTGTTAACGCATCCCCTAGAGGAGAGCGAAGGGCAGTCTGATTATAATAAGCAGTATCTACATCAAATTGTCATTACCGAAAGTAGCAAAGTATACTTGGTGAAAGAGGTCAAAGAAATCAATGAAAACGCAGTATTTAAGCCTTATAAAGATCTTTGTGCCCGTATTTCTGAGTTGATTCAATCGCACAATTCGGCCTATGAATTTCCACATTCACTAAGTAGTACCCTAATCGAAACGGCGCATTCGCAGCTCTTTTTTAGCCAGTACCTCCCTAAATTGACCGATGCAGGGAAGAAGCATAAGACGGAATTCGTTGCGCGTTATTTAAGGGATTTATTGTTCAAATCTTTGCAGGCTTAAGCCAGAATTTTTTAGCTTTAACTCATGATAAAGCTACTCTCCTTATTTCTTGTCCTTTCGATTTCTTTGCAGGCCTTCGATAAACCGGCCTATGTTTTGTATAATGCCAAAGGCAATAAGGTTTCCTACGAGAAGATGCTCAAGAATCTTCAGAAACAGGACGTGGTATTAATTGGCGAACTGCACAACAATCCCATCAGCCATTGGTTGGAATTAGAGATTACGCAAGCCTTATCGGAAAAGCGTCAACTTGTTTTAGGTGCAGAGATGTTTGAACGCGATAACCAGGCTGCTTTAACAAACTATTTACAGGGTAAAATCACGGCGAAAGGGTTGGATTCTTCGGCTCGTCTTTGGAAGAATTATAAGACTGATTATGCTCCTTTAGTGAATTTTGCCAAAGTGAAAAACCTGCCTTTCATTGCCACCAATGTGCCTCGAAAATACGCGAGTCAAGTTTCGCGTGGAGGGTTTGAAAGTTTAGCAAATTTGACATCAGAGGAAAAAACCTGGATCGGACCCATGCCCATCGCATACGACGCTAATCTTCCTGGCTATCAAAAAATGTTAACGATGATGGGCGAACATACTTCGCCTAATATGCCTAAAGCGCAAGCATTAAAGGACGCTACAATGGCTCATTTTCTGTTCACGAATTGGACACCAGGGTCACTTTTTATCCACTATAACGGTTCCTATCACTCGGAATATTACGAGGGAATTTCCTGGTATTTAAAGCGTTCAAAAGCGGATATCAAGATCGCCACCATCGCTACCGTTTCTCAAAAAGAAATCGATTCACTGCTCCCAGAGCATCTTTTGAAGGCAGATTACATTATCTGTGTGGAGGAAGATATGACGGGGACTTATTGATTATCGGTCCTAAACGGCGACGCCGGCAATCCCTCTACATTGATTAAATTAGCCCCCTCCGGATTATCTGCCCAGCCATAGCGAACGTACAGGGGTTCTGCAATTTCATCGCTCCAAACCATCACGGTGTTTCGCTCGATGATTGCCTTTGCCCACACGAATTTCTTGTCTTTCCCTGCGATGGCAAATTGCATTAATTCGTCTTCATCCGTTTTGTTAATGGATAGACCACTTCCCGTTTCTCGGAAGCGAATGCGAATGAGCGCGCCTTCGATTTGATTCGATTCATAAATGGGTCCGGATGAAACGATGTTCTCTCCGTAGGCTAGTTTGCGGGCAGCTAAAGCTAGCCGTTCGCCGATCGGTTTTTTGGTCAACGGATGAATGTCATTCCACTCGCCTAGGTCCAAGGTGACCGCCATACCACTACGCGGAATAGACAAACTCTTTAATTGACCATCGCGCAGAACAGCCATATTACTTTCTGCCGGGAGCATCGTCCGGTCTTGGAAGCCAGGTAATTGCACATATAAAAAGGGAAGTTCAGGCTGCTGGAATTGCGTCCGCCAGTCTTTGGCTAAAGCCGGCAATAGCTGTTGATATACCTCCGGTTTCCACACATTGGTTTCGCCCTGGTACCACACAAATCCCTTTAAAGCATAGGAGGTAAAAGGTGCGATCATGGCGTTGTATAACGCGGTAGGGGTAAAATTAGACGGCGCGGGCTTCTCGACTACTGGAGGGAAAACTTCGCCTACCTTGTAATTCCAGTCCCCTTTCAAATCGACTGTTTTATCACCCAAAATCAGTTCATATGGCTTATCTGGGACAAAGCCGCCTTTCCCGGCCGTGTTGGTCACGCGAATGACAATTAGGTTTTTGCCCGCTTTCAGTACGCCACTTTTGACATTGTACCTGCGTGGTGGATATTGATACGTAATATTCCCCACTTGTTCTCCGTTCACAAATACCTGGTCTGCATCGACGATGCGGCCCATAAATAGTTTGGCAGGCTGACCCGCTAACGCCTCAGGAATATCGATTTCTCTTCTGAACCAAACCACGCCGTTCAAATCTCTTAAACCTTGATCTTCCCAAAAACCAGGGATCGAAAAGCGCTTCCAACCTTTGGGTGAATAGCCAGGGCTTTCCCACTTTTCACTTAAGCCACGGTCAGTGGATTTTCTAGGAGCAGGCGGCGCAGGGATCGTACGTGTCGTGTCTTTCACATAAGCCGGAAATTCTTTTAAACCCGCTTCGCTGATCCAGGATTCGATGGGGGTTCCGCCTACGCTGGAATTAATAATTCCGATAGGCACGTGGTATTGGGCATACAAATCCCGTGCAAAGAAATACGAAACGGCACCCATTTGTAATACGTTTTCGGGGGTAACCGGTAGCCAAGAGCTAGTCGGTAAATCGGTGCGAACGTCGACCTTCGAGATGGCAGTAGGGATGAAGAAATTTCGAATCTGTGGAATGTTTGCGGAGGCTATATCAGCCGAATATTTCTCCTTCACGCGTTCCATATTAATGACCATATTGGATTGTCCCGAACACAGCCAAACATCCCCGAAAAGAACATCTTTCACTGACTTCTCGTTGATCGTAATTTCATACGGGCCACCAGCAGGGGTTGCCGGCAAAGTGCAAGCCCAGTTCCCTTGAGCATCTGCTAACGTGCGAAGTTTTTTGCCCTTAAAGGTCACATTAACTTTCTCTCCAGGGTTTGCCCAGCCCCATATTTTAACCGGCATATCGCGTTGCAGCACCATTCCGTTGCTGATTAAGGACGGGAGTTTGACTTCTGAAAATGCCGAGAAGCTAAGTAAGAGAAAGAGTATTCTTTTCATAGAGATGTAGATCGTAGCACTAAGATAATGATTTCTGTTATGTAGGATGACCTGACCTGAAAATTCCCCTTAACCTATTGTATATCAGTGAAATTCTTTTTTCCTTGTAGACAAATCTAAACCTATGAAAAAATTAGCCCTTTTATCGTTGGCGGGAATGTTGACGCTTGCTGTTTTGGCCTCCTTTCATTCCACTTCTTTACCTAGCTCAAGTCTAGACACGTTGAAAATTCCGGATGGGGTAGACCCGAATGACGAGAACTGGAAAGGGATTGATTTAGCGCCCAAAGCTCCGGTGCAACCCTTGACCATCGATGAGCAGTTGAAGAGGTTTTTACTTCCTGCTGGCTATCAAATGCAGCCGGTTTTAGCGGAACCACAAATTCAGCAGCCTGCGGAAATTGTGTTTGATGGGAATGGGCGGATGTACGTTTTGGAATTGAGATCGTATATGTTAGATGCGGATTCCAAAAACGAATTAGAACCTACCAGCCGTATTTCTCGCTGGGAAGACAAAAATAATGACGGGATTTACGAGACGGGAACTGCCTTCGTGGATGGCTTAATCTTCCCGCGTTTCGTCTTACCCTATGGGAAAAATAGCATCTTGACGATGGAGTCTGACCAAGACAATATCTACAAATACACGGACACAAACGGCGACGGGAAGGCCGATAAAAAAGAGTTTTTCACGAATAAATACGGACGTTCTGGTAACGTCGAGCACCAGCAAGCCTTCTTATTTTACGGGATGGACAATTGGCTTTATTCTACTTATAACGCTTTCCGAATTCGAGAAACGCCTAGCGGCATCATCCGCGAAAAAACGGGCGCAAACCGCGCCCAATGGGGAATTACTCAGGACGATGATGGAAAGCTATACTTCCAAGGGGGCGCTTCTGGTGTGCCATCCTACTTCCAATTTCCGATTCAATATGGAAATTTTGAAGTGCCAAATGAACTAGCTCCTGGCTTCGTAGTCCCTTATGGCGCTCCGGTAAAAGTAGCGGATATGCAAGGTGGAATGGACGAAATTCGCCAGCCAGATGGATCGCTAAATCGCGTAACCGGATCTGCCGGAAATGATATTTTCCGTGGCGATCGCCTTCCATCTTCTTTGCGCGGCCAGCTCTTTTATGGTGAGCCAGTGGCTCGTATTGTCCGCCAAATCAACCCCGTGAAAAAGGAGGGTTTGACGACTTTGCATAATGTGTACCAAGATCAAAAATCAGAATTCATTCGTTCTACTGATCCTTTGTTCCGTCCTATCGATATGGCCACAGCTCCGGATGGAACGATGTATATCGTAGATATGTACCATGGGATTATTCAGGAGGGTCAATGGACGCCTAAGGGTTCTTACTTGAGGATGAAAATTGAGCAATATAAATTAGATAAAGTGGTGGGCTTGGGACGCATTTGGCGCTTAAGTCACGAAGGCTTTAAGCGTGATACAAAACAACCACGGATGTACGATGACAAATCGGCTACCTTGGTGACCTATTTAAATCACCCGAATGGTTGGTGGCAAGATATGGCGCAGCAAGTTTTAGTACAGCGCCAAGATAAATCAGTGGTGCCAGCTTTGACGGCGATGGCCTTAAAGGGTACCAATGTGAATGGAAGAATTCATGCGATTTGGACTTTAGAAGGCTTAGGTGCTTTGAAAGTTTCCACAGTCACTCATTTAGCAAGTGATGCAAATCCGCGCATTAGAATCCAAGCATTAAAGGCTTCAGAAACCTTGTACAAAGCTGGCGAAAAAGGACTAGCGGATTTATACAATAAAGCCTTGAAAGATACGGATAATGAGGTGGTGATGCAGGCGATATTTACGCAGAAATTTCTGATGGTTCCAAATCACGAATCTGCCATCAAAACGACTTTGGTTTCCAATAAATCAGCTGGCGTGAAGTTGATTGGAGAGCAAATTATCGCACCGCCAAAGCCACGTGCGAATGGACCTTTTAATGCACCGGAACTGAGCAAAGAGCAAAAAGGAATTTTAGAGCGTGGTGAATTAGTATTCGCAGAATTATGTTCACAATGTCATGGCAATGATGGAATGGGTAAGCCGATGGGAAATGGAAAATTATTGGCCCCGGCTTTGGCAGGATCCTTCCGCATCCAGCAGCATCCAGAATATGCCGTGCGCGTGCTTTTGCATGGATTAGAGGGCTCTATCGAAGGGAAAACCTATGCGGGAGGCTTGATGCAATCCATGAAAGAGCAGTCCGATCAATGGATTTCTGACGTGGTTTCCTACATCCGCAATGGCTTGTCAAACGATGCTTCCTTTGTGAGTCCTGCGCAGGTGGCGGCTATTCGGGCGAACACAAACAAGCAAGCGGGGATGTATAAATTCGAGTCGTTGA
>Ga0222712_10000721_pt1 | contig 42116 bp, 61 predicted proteins | sample C33_657DmetaG_FD_165043 | JGI IMG/M metagenome (GOLD analysis project Ga0222712, IMG submission 165043) | Estuarine water microbial communities from San Francisco Bay, California, United States - C33_657D | ecosystem: Environmental > Aquatic > Marine > Unclassified | place: USA: California... | reverse complement strand
AGTGGATGCGGCCTGGGAAAGGGCGGCGCTCAGGGTCGCGAAGGCCTCGGGAGTACGGCGCACGTCGTAGTTCATCGTGGCGGTCGGCGCGATCCCGATGGAGCCGGCCTCGGCGAACGCATCCTGATTCGCGCCCAGATACACAAAGTTCCAACCGGCCCGTTGACGCTCCTCGATGAGGTCCTTGATGTGGGCCTTGGTGTGCGTGTGGCTGGAGTTCTCTTGGCCGTCGGTCAGAATGATGACAGTCGGCGTGTTGCGGTTCCAGTTGTCCTTGATGGTCCGCCCGATGGCGTCCAGAAGGGCCGTTGACCCACGGGGCTTGTACGTCTCGTGGTTCAGAGGCTCCACGTCAGCAATCGGCTTGCGAGTATACACGGGCGTGTACTCGTGGTCGAACAGGACCAGACTCAGCGTCCCACCAAAAGGGACCTGATCCCGAGCAAACGCGTTGAAACCCCCGATCGTGTCATCGAGGCAAGTCTCCATCGAGCCCGAACGGTCGAGGATGAAGATGCGCTCCATTTCTTACTTTGACTTGGTCGGCCTGGCTTTAACTCGGCGAACTCGTTTTGGTTTGTTTACTGATCTCAGACGATGCGACTCTGGGGTCCGCACGACACTTTTTTTGGTCGCTTCAATGAGGAGGCGCATCCAACGGGGCATTTTGTTGTTCCCGTACCCGGCCGGTCCACCCTTTGGAGATGCGCTCACCATAATTTTACTTGCGAATTCTTTTTGGACGGATCGCTTTGGGTGCGTTCGGGTCGGTGGATTTGCGACCGTAGAGGGACCGACCGTCGGCCGTGCGGATCACATACTTCCCCTTGAGTGTAAGGTAAAACTGTCGGCCCTTTTTGTTGTGGTACTTGGTCGGCATACGTTTTGGCACGCCCGCCATTTTCATGAGAAGTTGTCTCTTTGTGGGAACGGGCTTGGCCGCGAGAGCCAAGAGCTTGTTTTTCGTCGTCCGGCCCCGAGCCTCGGCCAACAAAAGGTTCTTGATTTTCGTCACCATATTATTATTTAGAAATTAAAATCTCCAGGACGAGTACCACTTGATGGTCGGCTCTGGGGTCTTCACAGGCCCCTCGGACTCCCAAAAAGTTCCTTCGGATACTTTTTATGTCCTAAACCTCTCAGTACTAAAGCATGTGTACGAAGAGTGGACCGAGGCCCTCCCCCACGTTAAACCGTATTATGCGGTGAAATGTAACCCAACGCCGGTCATTGTTGAGACCCTAGCCAAGATGGGTTCCAACTTTGACTGTGCGAGTCCGACCGAGATTCAACAGGTCTTGGACTTGGGGGTTGTGCCAGAGCGAATTCTTTATGCAAATCCGTGCAAACGTGTTGAGGAAATCCGCTTTGCTAAAGAAAATGGAATAACGCGGACCACGTTTGATAGCGTGTGCGAGCTCAAAAAGATAGCAGCGGTCTGGTCGGACGACCAGACCCTAGCGCCGCAGCTTTTTTTGAGAATTAGGGCCGACGATCCATCGGCCCGGTGCAATCTCGGTGCCAAATATGGCGCCGAGGAGCACGAGTGGGACTTGCTCTTGTTTACGGCCCGGACACTCGGCCTTGACGTGATTGGCGTGTCCTTTCACGTCGGGTCGTTTGCTTCGAGTCCAAGTGTTTTTGAGGACGCCTTGGGAAAGGCGGAAAAGGCACTGGACCTGGCACGGGAACATGGGTACGACCCCCGCATCATAGACATCGGTGGAGGATTTTCGTCCATCCATGGATTGCCAAAGACTATCAGTGCGCCCAAGGGCGTCGAGTTGATTGCCGAACCCGGCAGGTTTTTCGTAGAGCGTGTGATGGAGCTGCACACCCCTGTGATCGGTACAAAAGGTTCGGGCCTCACAATCAGCGAGAGCCTCTACGGTGCTTTCAACTGTATCCTGTTCGACCACGCCGCACCCCAAGTCAAGGAGGTCCGTGACGAATTTGGAAACAAAATTGAGGGACAATCCATCAAACGAACAATTTTCGGTTCAACGTGTGATGGGGGTGACACAATTTACAAGGAATACGAGTTGCCCGAAGGGACCGACCTAGGATCCTGGCTCGTCTGGGAGAATATGGGGGCCTACACGTGTGCGGCCACCACCCAGTTCAACGGGATCCCGTTCAACGACCGGCCAATAATTTTAGTTTAAAATAGTAATGTACGGAAAATATGCGGCCGTCGTGAGTACCATGGCCCTCAGCTTCCAGGTCTTGGTGCTCGAGCCTTGGCACCAGAAAATTTCAAACGAAATCCGCGAACTAAAAGAAATGGTCGCCAATAATAAAAAATGAACGTGAAGGAGGCCCGCCGTCTCTGGGGCGCGGACGTGCCACAAGACATGCTCGAGGAGTGGATTCGGATTTATAACTTGCGCCAAAAGACCTTTTCCAATGACGACCCCAAAATACCCAAGGGCGCCACGGTCGAGATTGACCCGAAGACAGGTAAAGTAGTGCCGCGCGATGATTATTAATGGAAAAGGCTTTTGTTAAATATTGTATTGGTGCATTCACTTATGGTCTCGTCAGGGCCGTGGCATACTCGCCCCCTCTGAATAAGGACGAGTACGTGACGGATCGAGTAGGACGGACGCTGTTTTTCACCATGAGCTCCCCATGGTCGGTTCCGATGTTCGTCTACACGGACCTCAAAAATCTCGAGCACCGATTGCGAAAGATGCCCGGGTCGGTAAATCGTTACCCCTGGTAATAAAGACGAGAAACATATAAAAATCAATGAACAGCGCCGTGTACCAACTTTTCACGATCGGCTGGAAGGGCGACGACACGTTCATCGGGAGCTTCTCGACGCTCGAGAACGCCCAGAAGCAGGCTGAACAGATGCGCCTCCACCGCCGAACCTGGGTCGAGCTCGACGTATTGGACGATACAGTCGACGAACAGAATATCGTATGGGAGAAAAATGTTAACAAATAATAAATGAGCGACCCGTGGAAGCCCTCGAATAACAATATGCGTAATAACGGCAAGGTTGGGTACGTGCCCGTTAGACGGCAGAATAACCGCGGCCCTAACTTTATCCGTACCTATACACGCGTTATAAAGAACGCCAATGGCAAGTGGAAAGCCGACCCCAATCACAAAACCGGCAACTTTTACAAGACCAAGAACGGCAAGAACTTCAATAAACTCACCAAACTGTACGGGTTTATGCCCATCCAGACGAACCTCAGATGGTCGACCCTTGCGAAGAACATGTCCAGATATGTTCCTTATCCCTACAACGAAGGGGTTTAATTAGTCTCCCACATGTGCTTTTCCCAATCGGTATCGAGGGTCTCCTTGTAGACCCACGAAGACTCCTTGGGACGGCGGGAGAAACACCAACACATTCTATTTAGAGAATCAACATCTTTATTTTTAAATAATGTCTGACACGGGCGACCTCAAGGCCATTTCGTACGCGGCCATCTTCGATAAGCGCTCAAAGACGTCCGGTCGTATCGCGTCGGCCATCATCTATACGGTGCTGCGTATGGCCGATGTGATTGACTGGTGGTTCCCAGTTAAGGTCGTTGAGGGTAACAAGATTAACTAAAATGGACCGTCTTGCGAAGGTCAACGAAGCACTGAAGTACGCGGGAGGCATTCCCCAAAACAAATGGGACTACGGGAAGTATAGGGAGATGTACGAAAACAATCTGAAAGAGGCTCGGATGAGGCTCGAGGCCCACAAGAAGAAGATTTCTGAAATGGAATTTAAGTGCCGTCTTCGCGGAGTTGAAGAGGCTGAAATTCAAAAGAGTGTCCATCAATCATTTTCTCACGTGCATATCCAGCTTCTGGAACAGGTCCTCGCCGCCAAGAAGGCACTGACCATGATGGACGTGGGAACTGTCGAGGAGCTGACGCGCCAAAAGATTGCGATCCTCGAAGAGATGGCCTTAGAGCCATCGACCCTTTGAATTTTAAATGAAAATGATTTACGTCATCCGAGGCGTGAACGATGGAATGAATTTCGTCTACGTGAAGACGCGCGAAGAGGCTGAGCGAATTTGCTCGCAGCTTCCGGGCGTGTTCACGTATGAACCTTTGTTCTCGCCTTAGAGCCTGAGAACGTATAAACCCTAAATGAGTATGTCCGCCCTCTGCAAGGTGTGCCTTTACTATAATCACGGTGACAAGACGTGCGGCCGTTCCATGGTTGCGGTGAGTCAGGGCAGGGTTCATAACAATTACGCAAAGTTTGTACGTCTCGACAAGAACCAGTGCGGGCCACAGGGCAAGTGGTTCGAGGAGGTCATGGGACCTGACGGCCTCTCGAAGAAGACGGCGATCGACGAGCTCTTCGACTCGTTCGACATTTAGGGAAATCAAATAAGCCGGGCCCGGTGCATAATCATTTGGGCGTTATTCATCACGTTGGCACCGTGGATGCCTCCGGCCCGCTCCCACGCACGACCCATGCCGTTGTAGATGTTGACCATGTTCCCGCGATTTCCCGAGTTGCGTGCGGCCCGGAGGTTATTGAGCTTTGCCCGGAGCGTCGCCGTGATTCTACTGCGCGGGCTTCGGGGCGGGCTCGCCTGCCGACCTCGCAGACGGGCCTGACGGAATTTCTGCTGAATGAGCCTGGCGGCGCGGGCCGGACGGCGCGGCTCATTGCGCTGTTTGGCCTGAAGGGCCCACATGCGACGCACAACCATGGCCCGTTGACGCTCGAAATTGTTCCATTGTGCGCGCGTTGGCGGAGCGACGCGACTATTGCCCATCCCGAGGGCCTCATTCTCCCAGTCGGCCAGATTGCGTAGGACCCGCCGGGCGTCGGCTACGCTTCTTATAGCATTCATTTTATAATAATAGTATATAAAAAAATGCCACCTCGCCGCCCACGCCATGTCACATTGACGCGTAAATGGCCCGAGCGGTACTTTAAGGGCCTCTCTAAAACCATGATGCTGGTCCGTGAGCGCGAACTCGTGAGCCGTAAGCGCACCGGTAAATTCAAGCTCGGGCGGTCCGACAAGTTCGCCCGGCCCAAAAAGTCCAAATGGACCCAGCAGTTCCACAAGGTTTATCCTGGTCTCAAGTTTAACAAGGGTGCCATTTCGGCCCGGACGGGCATTTCGCGGAGCGCGCTCAACACGGTTTACGATCGGGGCCGGAGGGCCTGGCAAACCGGCGGATCTAGACCCGGAATGACCGCGGACCAGTGGGGGGTCGCGCGCGTCTACAAGTTCGTTCTGGTTTCAAAAAAGAAGGCGCCGGTCTCCTGGTACCGGGGAAAATGGGATCCGAACAAGAACTTAAGAAAGTGAATCGTCATTAAATAAAATGGACGGCCCGACTGACCCTCCCCTGACCGTAGACGAGGTCCGCAAAGAACCTTACCCACTCCCGGCCGGTTTCGAATGGTCCACGTGCGACATCAACAACGACGCGACCGCGTCCGAGGTTCAGAAGCTCCTGGCCGATTACTACGTCGAGGACTCGGATGCCAAGTTCCGTCTGGCCTACACCAAGGAGTTCATTCAGTGGGCCCTGAATTGCCCCGGGGCCAATCACGACTGGTACTTTGGCGTCCGGGCCAGTGCGAATGGCCGGCTTTTGGCCTTCATTTCCGCGACGCCCCTCACGGCCCGAGTTAACGACACGGTCCTTCCAATGGCCGAGGTGAACTTCCTGTGCGTCCATCCCAAGCTCCGCCAGAAGAAGCTGGCTCTCCTCATGATCCGTGAAATTACGCGCCGAATTAACCTCACGGGCGTTTGGCAAGCCGTGTATACGGGCGCGACCGAACGACCCGGTGTGATCGCAACGGGCCGGTACTGGCACCGGACCCTAAATCCACGCAAGCTCCACGAGACCGATTTCACTCATCTGAGCCCAAAGATGACTCTGGCGGTGGCCGAACGCTTGTACGCGGCACCTCGACCGCGCCAGACGCGCCCGATGACGGCAGAGGACGTTCCATGGGTCACGGTCCTACTTAACGAAAACTCCAAAAAGTACCGCCTGGTCCAGCTATTCACCGAGGAAGAGGTCGCATACATGTTTTTGCCCCGCAAGGGCATCGTCCAGAGTTTCGTATACGGACAGACCGATTTTGGGAGCTTTTACTCTCTCCCGAGTACCGTCGTCGGGAATGAGGTGCATCCAGTTATCGAGGCGGCCTGGACATATTACTTCGTGGCCGGGGCTCTCACGCCCCAACAGATACTAGGTGAAGCGATAGGGTGGGCCGTTCAGGACGGTTACGACGTTTTCAACGCGCTCGACGTGATGGGCCGCGACACGAACGTACTTTGGGACCAGAAGTTCCAGCCCGGCACGGGGACTCTCCATTACTATCTTTTCAACTGGAAATTGGCCCAAAATCTGAAACAGGAAGAGGTCGGCCTCGTGCTGCCTTAGAGGTGTGAATATCTAACTTTCCAAATGGACCTGGACTCCCTCAAAGGTCTCGTGATCCTCATCGGGACCTTTGGGGTCGCGTTCGTTCTGTCCGGTTCATGGCTCATGAGGGCCATCGATGCCCTCGAGGCCGAGCTCAACAAAAAACGAGTCGTGTCCCGGGCAAAGTCTAAACCAGCAGTGACTGATTCACCCACAAATGGCGAGCCTCAAGTTTGCGACGATCCCTCTCAAGTTTGCGCCCAAGCGCAAGATGATTAACTTCGCCACCCCCCAGTGGCGCAACAAGCTCGGTGAGTTCGATCACCCGGACCTTCTGAGCTGGGTCAACAACATTTATCAGGCCAAGGCCTTCCCGACCCAAAAAGACTTTAACGCGGCCTACGATCAGGCCATCTCAATGGGGGTCTGGCCCAGTGAGATGGTCTGTTGGCGGAATAAGACGATGATCCTAACGAAGGAAGACGTTGACAATTTCGAGGAGGAATTCAACGACGGGGCGTTTGACGACGTGAAGCTTGCCGCCCAGAAGACCCTGACGAAGATGCGCGCCGCGCTGGCGACTGGCGAGAAGGCCCTCTTTGTCTATTGAGTCTCTTCGTCATGGTGTTGTTCCCTTTTACCTGCACGCTGGATCGGTACCCCTTGTGCTGATAAAAGGACCGGGCGTTATTCACAGGATCCATGATCCTTATTTTACGGACACCGCGGCGCCGCGCATCGTTTTCGATCTGGTTTAATAGAAATCCACCGACACCCTTTCCGGGCTTTGTGCCTATGACATAGAGTCTCATCGTCCCATTTGACTTGTTCCGGCCAAGAATCGCGAATCCTAGGATGGTTCCATTCTCATTTATGGCAATGTAGTTCCGCCCGCGCTTTTTAAAATAGGAATTGAAATGGCCCCGCTGATTGTTAGGGTCCATGATATTTTTGACGTATTCGAAAATATCATTTCGGACCGAATTATTAATGGCCCATTGACCGGGCACGCCCTCCACGACCGCATAGTTCATTAATTTTAGTCAAGAATTTAACGACCCCGGGCCCATTCCTTCTCCAGGTCCACGAGCTCCTGAAGCTCCTTCTTGACGCGGTCCGGTTGGGTAATCGCGGCGTACTCGGCCTCGAGCTTCGTGAGGGGCGCGCGCAGTTCGGCGTGTTGCATACGTTTACGGGCCAGTTGGGCCTCGAGGGCCTTGATCTCGTCCTCGAGCTTCACGACCGGCCCATGATCGAACGCCGCGATCTCCTTGTTCTTGGCCTTCCGGGCCTCCTTGTCGACTACGCACGCCTTGATTTCAGCGCGCTTCTGGGCCATCCACTCCCCGTGAATCTTCCACTGCTCCGCGTCATCTAGGCGCTTCCAGCGTCCCTTGGCGTATTCAAACGCCTCCCAGGCCTGTGCGCGGGCCGAGTCCACACCCTGCTCGTCGCGGGCCCAGTCAATCTCACTGTGATGGGCCTCGACGCCCTCGTAGATCATATCGTAACTGCACGGCGGGTAGCCTTCATAATGCTCCGGACCCGTCTCAAAGTCGGCGTCGCGACAGTAAACGAAGCCGTTCTCATCCTGGTCGATCGAGATACCCCAACCCATTTTTGGTTATGAATTCAGAGCGGGCTTCCTTTAAGAATCTTCGGACCGATCCAGGAAGTATCGGGCCAGGAACTTCTCGAGCCGTCTGCCCGATTCGCTCAACTGAATCAGGCCCGACCGTACGTGACCCACGTCCTTGAGTGGATCGAACGAATTTTTGGTTAAAATTTCCCAACGCTCGCGGTACTTGCGATTCTCGAGGGATCCGTGCCAGTGGTGAATGATCGTCCCTTCGACCCAACTCACGTTGAAGTTCCAGACGCACGTCTGGAAATCCAGAAGTAGTTTCTTATAGTTCGGATGGATATTACCCGGGGCGCTGCTGAGTGCCTGGCCCGCGAAGGCCATGGCCATGTGACGATCACCCGAACCCAGAATCGCCCAGTCTATGAGTCCGCCCATCTTTTGCCATGCGGACCTGGTACAGGCCCATGCGTACCCTGGGTGCCAAAATCCGTACCGGTCTGTTGGGACCCACGGAGTCCCACTGCCTTTGAACATGTACCCAAAACTCTTATCGGTCTTTATACATTCCCCACTAGGCCCGAGATTTATGGCCGACCGCCACAACTGAACAACGTCGTTCGTCCGAAGTTCGTCCAGGGTATCATAGACCCAATTCTTGTTTAAAAATGTAATGTCCGCATCGATCCATGCTAGATAACGAGCCTCGTTGGGTACGGCCAGGTTTACCAGGTTCTCCTTGAGCCACAGACTATCACCCTGGGGAAAAGTGACGTGTCTCCATACGTCCAGGTTGGGAAGTCGGGCCGGACCCAGGAGTTCACTTACGACGATCCGAATATTTTTGAGGGGCCTAATTTCGTTCACAAATTGTACGAAGAGTTCCCGGCGCCGCTTGAATCCACAGTAGTTGAAATAGGGTAAGATGACGTACAGGTATTCGGGCGGTCCGGAACAGCACGCCATTCTGTTATTTTTAAAGAATAAAACCTTGGGTACTATAAATGCTGACTGTGGCGACCCTGAAGCCCCGGCCCGAGGCCGAGGGCCCCAAGACGTTCAAGCTGCCGAAGCGGGTCGCACGGGCCCGTCGTGTGATGGAGTCCAAGCGTCTGGATTCCTTCCGTGAGATCCACGAGGCCCTGAAGAAGACGGCCCGTGAGGAACAGGAGTTCCTGAAGGGTTTCTTCAAGAACACCCAGGACATGTGGAGTGATGACGTGGCCGAGGCGGCCGCGGATGAGGAGGCCGCCGAAATAGATGATGAGTAATAGTAAATGCCTCCGATTCATCACGTCATATGCGCGTGTATGGTGAAAGGTCTCGTAGCGGTGCTTAAAATTTTAAATAAAGTACAGTAATAGAGGCATGTGGTCGCCACGACCTTTGAGACCGCTCGAAATTGGGATCGGGCTCAAAGTCGTACCGCAACAAGAGAGGGGTCGTTGGCTGCGTCGGGCCCTTGATGGCGCCGGCCCGACATATGTCAAGGTCGGTCAGTTTATTAGTAATCGACCTGACATATTTGGTAAGGAGTTTTCAAAAGAACTTGCGCCCCTCAGAGACAATGTGACCCCGGTCAAGTTTGACGAATTTCGTTCCAAAATTCCAGAGGGTGTGACCGAGGTCGATCCGGTCCCGATCGCCTCGGCCAGTATCGCCCAGGTTCACCGGGCCAAGTTGAAGGACCGGAATATTGTACTAAAATTCAAGAGACCCGGAATTGAGGCTCAAATCAAGCAAGACCTGGACCTTATCCGAAACGGTACAAGCCTCTTGGCCCTGATCCCCAATTTCGGAATGGAATTCATGAATCCATGGCTAAAGGAGTTCGAACAGGGGCTCATGAATGAGCTCGATTTTAAGAATGAAATTAGGAACATTTCCCTGTTTCGGGATATGTATCGGGACCGGGACGATGTGAAGATACCCCGGCCCTATTCCAAGTTGTCAACGGAGGACGTGATCGTCATGGACTACACACCATCGACCCAGATCGTACGACCCTTCAAGGCCGAGCGTCTCATCAACATGTTCCTAGAACAGTTGCTTTACGAGGGGGTGATCCATGGTGACCTTCATACGGGAAATATCGGACTGGCCGGCAAGTCCTTGGTCCTCTATGATTTTGGGAACATAATTCGGGTCACTCCTGAATACAAAGAGGCCATACGGGACTTTGTCTATGGGGTCCAAACGTCCAACGTTGATGAGGTCATGGACAACATGATCCGGATGGGCATGACTGTCCGTGACCGTGAAGTCACAAAAATTTTTGTTAAACAATATTTCAAGTACCTCGAGACTTTGGATCTGACGTCATTCACTGTCAACTCACCCGAGATCCGCGAAAAGGCCTCGAGGGTCCCCGTAGAGCTCGACCCGACGACCCTCGTGATCCTTCGGACCTACTCGCTCCTCGAGGGCCTATGCAAAGAGCTCGATCCCAAGTTCGATTATCAAAAGATTATCACGAAGAATATTGAGCTCCTATTTTTGGACCTCGAGTACATTTTGTATAGGGTCACGAAAGATACGTCTCGTGGTTTTCCATTTGGAGATCAGCCGAGTTGATGAAGAGCCCGAGCTCCCAGATCGAGCCGATCGTCGGACACCATTCGGCCTTGAGCGCCCCCTGTGCGAACTTGTGATCGTTGAAATAGACCGGGTGCCAATTCGGAAGCCACCGGGCCGTGAGGAGGTTCGCGATCGAATCGTCCACGAAGATGTGCGTGTGATGCTTGGCGAAGTTGCGGTACGCGGCCGCCTCGGGCTTCAGAACCGCGGTCGTTAGGTCCGACTCGGGACACACGACGTGGATTTCATCACTGATAGCGTGGGCGACCTGACCGGCCCACTCGATGGGCGAATTTGTGAATAGTGTAACGCGCCAACCGTTTTGTGTAAACTTGTGAATCTCGGCGGCCTCCTCCTGAAACTCTGTACTGCTAAGGACTTCCCAGAGGCGCGTCCGGAGTGGGACGTCATAGACCTTCTTATTGAAGTCGCTTGTATCAACACCAAAAAGGGTCTGGAGGCCCCGGGCTGTATGACCACATGTACCATAGAGTAGCCGGTTCACGCGCGCCGGTTCTTTGCACTCGGGCAGCTTCGCCTTGACGTAGCGCTCGCAATTGTGCCTGACATGGTCGAGGAGGGCTTTGTCCCGCAGAAGGACCCCGTCGATGTCAAGTACCAAGGATTTTACGGCCATTTAAATAAAAATGTACCCTAACTTTAAATGCTCCGTCGTCTCCGTTCGCTTATTCGACGCAAGCCAAAGTCTCCCCCGCGCAATAATCGGAAGAGTCCGGCGCGCAAGTCGCCGTCCCCGGCCCGTCAGCGTCAGATGAAGGCCCCGCCTCGGCCGGCGCGTTACAACGGTGCCATGGTCCGGATCCCGGGCACGATGATGGCCGTCCCTCCCAACGTCTATAAACAATACCTGGAGTATAAGCGGCTCCTCCGGAACGGGTACTCGAACAACGCTGCACGCCGAGCCAGTAATTGGTACATGTAAATAAAGTTGTGCGGCGCGTCAAAAGTACAATGGCCCTCAATGTTATCAAGATTAGTCCTTTTGCAACTCTCCCGGCCCGAAGCACTCCCGGTGCTGCTGGGTACGACCTCTTCAGCACTGACAGCTATGTCGTTTTGGCAGGCCGCCGCGTGGTCGTCTCGACCGGAATTACAGTTCAGCTCCCGCCAGGAACTTATGGTCGTATTGCACCTCGCTCTGGACTCGCCGTGAAGCACGGCCTGGACGTCCTGGCGGGCGTGATCGATCCGGATTATACAGGTGAGATCAAGGTCGTACTCCAGAATACCGATCTGAATCAGCCGTTCGTGATTCGACCGGGGTACCGGATCGCCCAGCTCATTCTCGAGAAGTACGAGACGGTCGACGTGGTCGAGATCCCGGGCGAGTGTACGCAGCTGACCGACCGTGGTGCGAGCGGTTTCGGATCCACGGGCCTCTAAGCGATCCCAAGGAATGCGCGCCCAATCTTGGAACCGACGAACATCATCGCCAGACCCGTCAGCGCCACGAGCGCGTGCGTCCGGGACGCGGACTGGACGTGGAGCGCCAACATCCGGGCATGAATGAAAAGCAGAACAAAAAAGCCGAGCCAAAACAAAGTGGTCCAGAGGTCCATTAATAGGACCCAACAATCTTTTCTGATCCTTTATCAGGATGAAGATTACCTTCACACAATACATTCTGTTGGGGATTTTTGGGGTATTTTTCATCGCTACGACACTAGGTAACTTGATGCAGTTTGATACGCTCCCATATAAGGGTCGGGATCCGGTCATCATTTTCTTTTCAAAAAACATTTCGCAAGAAGGGAAGCAGTTCGGGCCACGCATCATGACCTTATGGAACATTTCGCACGTCCTGTACTACGCCCTGGGTGCGTACCTTTTCCCCGATAAAGCGTTTATCCTCTGGGGTCTGGGCGTCTTCTGGGAACTGGCCGAATCGGGCTTCGGCTACATGAATCCCATGGACATTCTGTGGAACACGCTCGGTCTCTTCATTGGACTCCAGCTTGCGAAACGGCGCGAGCCCAAGGGTATTTAAGAAATAAATCGATCTTTTCCTAGGATGAGTTTGCCGTTCCAGGCGGTCGCATGGGACGGCGGTGACTCGCCCGAAAATTTGTACGTCGTACGAATCTTCGGTCGGGCCGAAAATGGCAAGTCGGTCGCGCTCGGGATGCGCTTCAATCCGTACTTTTACGTGAAACCACCACCGGGTGTGCGTTTTGACGCGTTCCGCCAGAGTGTCCGTGGGACCTTTTGGCGGGACCTCGTCTCATGTGAGCGTCGGGACGGTCACGATCTCTGGGGCTTTCAGAACGGCGAGCTCCGTCCGTTTCTACGGCTCGAGTTCAAGAACCACAAGGCGATGCGAGGCGCGGCCTGGGGCCTCTCGAATCCCAAGGATCCGGCCCTCTTTGGTTGCGCCGTATATGAATCCAACATCGACCCGGTCCTGCGGTTCATGCACTGTTCCGGGATTCGCTCGACGGGCTGGGTCGATCCAGGTCCGTGTGAGACCGACGCCGACACGACCTGTGATGTCAACTTGTGGTCGCCGAATTGGAAATGCGTCCGGCCGATCGATCGGGACGATATCGCGCCCCTGCGAATCATGTCGTTCGATATTGAGTGTTACTCGAGCACCGGGGCTTTCCCGGACCCTCGGAACCCGCGCGACGTCGTGTTCCAGATCGGCATGACGACCCGGGAGTTCGGGAAGGGCGACGAATCTACGATGCGTCGCTGCCTGTGCCTCAAGGAGACGGCCGGTCCGGACGTCGAGAGCTTCGCGACCGAGAAGGCTCTTCTCGAGGCGTTTACAGAGTACCTCGTTCGGACCGATCCGGACATCATCACGGGCTGGAACATCTTCGGTTTTGACCTCGAGTTTCTGCACTTTCGGGCCGTTCTAAACGGCGTTGGTACAGTCTGGGGTCGGGTCCGGGACGCCATTTCCGAGCTCCAGATCAAGAACCTGTCGAGCAGCGCACTCGGGAACAACGAACTCAAGATGGTCCCGATGAAGGGCCGGTACGTGTTCGACCTCTTCCAGGACGTGAAGCGCGAACACAAGCTCGAGAGTTATTCGCTCAACAACGTCTCGAAGCACTTTCTGAAGGATCAGAAGAACGACATGCCCGTGCGCGAGATTTTCAGTCGATACGCCGAGGGTAACCCGGCCCGCCTCGGTGAGGTCGCCGAGTACTGTCTCAAAGATACGGAACTTCCGCACGCGCTCATGGAGAAGCTGTGCCAGATCCAGAACCAGATCGAGATGGCCAAGGCCTGCTGGGTCCCGCTCGCTTTTTTGTCTGAACGGGGACAGCAAATCAAGGTGTTTTCGCAGATGGCGAAGAAGGCCCTTGAACTGAATTTTATCATCCCGACATTTCGACGCGAGGGCCCATCGGCCGGCGGCGACGACGAGGGCTACCAGGGCGCGACGGTCCTCGAGGCCCAGACGGGCGCGTACTACGGACCAATCACGGCCCTCGACTTTGCGAGTCTGTACCCGAGTATCATGTGCGCACACAATCTGTGTTACTCGACGCTCGTCATGGACCCCAAGTACGACAACTTGCCCGGCATCGAGTACGAACAGTTCGGAACGCATCGTTTCGCTCAGACTGCGGACGGGAAACCGGTGGTTTCCCTTCTCCCGACCATCCTCACGGACCTCAAGGCGTTTCGCAAAAAGGCCAAGAAGCTCATGGCCGCGGCCGAGGGCACGCCGATGGAGGCGATCTACAACGGTCAACAGCTCGCGTACAAGATTTCCATGAACTCGATTTATGGGTTTACGGGTGCGGCCAAGGGTATGCTTCCGTGTGTGGCGATCGCATCGACCGTGACGATGCGTGGCCGACAGATGATCGAGGAGACGAAGAACTACGTCGAGGCGAACTTCCCGGGCGCCAAGGTTCGGTACGGCGACACGGACTCGGTCATGGTCGAGTTTGACGTCCAGGGTCGGCGGGGCCAAGAGGCCATCGACTACTCATGGACCCAGGGTGAGCTCGCGGCCGAACAGTGCACCAGGCTCTTCAAGGCCCCGAACGACCTTGAGCTCGAGAAGGTCTATTGCCCGTATTTTCTGTACTCGAAGAAGCGCTACGCGGCCAAGATGTTTGAAAAGAAGGGCGACTCGGTCGTTTTCAAGAAGATCGACGTCAAGGGCCTCCAGGTGGTCCGCCGGGACAGCTGTCCGTTCGTGCGCGAGACGCTCAAGGCGCTTCTGGCCCAGGTTCTCGAGTCGAGTGATCCCCGGCCCGTGATCGAGGCCGCGCGCGAGGCCGCTCGGACCCTCATGCAGGGTCAAGTCCCGATGGAGAAGCTTCTGATGAGTAAACAGCTCGCGAGTGACTACAAGGTACCGATGCCCCATGTGGCCGTCCGTGACAAGATCAAGGCCCGTGCGCCGGGCTCGGAGCCCCAACAGGGCGATCGCGTCCCGTTCGTAATCGTTCGTGGCCCCGGAAAGATGTTCGAAAAGGCCGAGGATCCGGCCTGGGTTCTCGAGAAGAATCTGGCGATCGATTACCAGTACTACTTCACGAACCAGTTCAAAAAGCCCGTACAGGATCTTCTAGAGCCACTCGTCAGTGCGGACGTCATTTTTGACAAGAAGTTCATGGTCAAAACGGAAAGCTCGGCCGAGATCACGGCCCGCAGAGCGTTCCTCGACCGATTCGCCCGGAAATGTTCTTCTTAAAAGCTCGACCCTTAGTAGTTATATGGAGAAGCAGATCCTGGACCTCATAGAGGAGGAGGTCCGGCGAAGGGTCCAGCTCGAACTCTCGAGCACGCTCGCGGTCGTTTCGCGACTCTACGAGATCCCGATCGAGCGCCTCATCAAGGACACGGCCGGAATCGAATGTGCTTTTTGCAAAGGAATTTTGAGGAGCAAGAAAAGATGCCTCAAAATTCCAAAGGAAAATGGGTACTGTGGGTTTCACCAGGGTCAGGCGCCCCGTGTGAACGCACCACCGGAACCCGTAGAAGAGCCCGGACAGGCCCCGTGGGAATAACTTAGAGAATTAGAACCTGTAAAACTCAATGAGTAAAGCCGAACTTCTTCTCACGAGTCTGGTGAAATTTTTCGATATTCCAGAGAATCGTGAGAAGCTCCATGCGATTTTGGGTCGCGAGGCGCGGCCCCCGACGCCATCACTTCGCAAACTCGAGTGGTTCGTGACGAACTACTCGAAGAATAAACACGTGTCCTATAAGGCCCCGAACGGCAAGATTTTTACGGTCCACGTGGCCTACAAGTCGAGTCTGGACGGGTACTCGAAGAAGCTGTTCGACCCCTTTTGCCGGACGGCCCGGATCGAGTTCCAGGGCCTCGTAACGACCGTGGCCCAACTCAACTTCATCCGGTGGTGCATCACGAATGGCATCATCGAGTATATCCAGGAGGCCCTTACAGATAGGGCAATGACGCAAATCCACCCTGGAATTGAAGCAGAGTGTATCCATAGTAAAACATGTACAAATTGAATCCCCCCGCGATCTGGGTCGCGTAGCTCGGATTGAAGGTCAGGGACAGGGTCGTTGTCTGTGAATTGAGCTTGGCGAAGTTTAGATACCCGCCCTGATTATACTCTTTGGGTGAAAGACCGAATGAATAAGTGTAAATATTTTTGGAAGGAATCGAGAGCCCATGTTCCATAGGTTGCTTGAACGAATAGTACAGTGACCCCTGGAACGTACTCAGAATGTCTACATTATTAAGCGTGATCTTCGCGGTCTTTATCACATCCACGAAGTTCGTCTGACCCGATGGGAACGTCAAGTTAATACCCGAACGGATATATTGGGTCGTGTACCCAAAGTTGTAGCGCGAGTCTGAGAAACTAGCTTCGGTAGGGTCCTCATAGTCTTTATTTCTGAAGAACCATATGAGCGTCTGGACCGGAAAATTAGCCGTGAGCTGGAGCTGGGGATTATCCTGAGTAAACGTGAGACCGGCCTCGCGCTGGACGCGGTTCACGATGTACTTGAGGGGTGTGCTCTGGTAGTACAGCTTCTCCTTGTTTTCCAAAAGAATCTCCTCGGTGATAAGTTGCGGATTCGAAAAGTCAACGACTGATGCGGCGTTGCACCACCACGTGCTGGGTTGGAACGTGAAACGGACGTACAGCTTCTGGTTCCACATGGCACACAGAGGGAAGTAGGGCCGGCGCAAACGTTCCCGGGCCTTATTTTGGTGTGAAAATCTCCGACAAAAGAAGAACTCGAGTGGAATCACGACGTCGCCCCCGGCCGGTGTGACGTTCGTGGCGAACTGCATGGCGATCTGTTCGTCCGCATCGAGGAAGATCTGATCCCTAATCACGTACCAGTCATCATACAAAGTCTCGATAACGGTCTCGTTGACGAGCAGGTCCACCTGTTTGATGAGGGCCCTTCCACCCTGGGGGGAGTAGGCCGCGCCTCCTGTCAGGGTCGGGAGTGTTAATTTCAAATACATATTTGAGAGAAGGTGACCGAGTTCGGTCGGTCTAAGCTCCATCTGGACCGTCTGGCCCTGATAATATGGGTGGGGCGGACCGATCGGAATTGCCCGATGGTACATGACGAAGTTCGAGTGTTGGCGGTATTGAGGATTCCACTGGGACTTTGTGAAATCGTTCGTGTACAGGAACTCGTCTTGCGGTCCGAGGGCGTAAAGACTGAGGACCGACCCCTGGCTGAACCCACGATCCTTGACCTCTTGGTACTTGGGCGGAGGCTCTGGGAAATCGCCAACATCCTCATTGAGCTCGCGAAGAGGCGGTGCGGTACCAAGTTTGATGTTGGGTGGAACGGGCACGGCCGCTTCCTGTTTCACCGCGCCGTAGAACCGGCCCGGAGCGAACGTCACGGTCGGGTCCGGCTCTTTAATAATAACCGGGAACCCCTTGACGTAGACGGGTGCGGCATTCTTAGGGATGCTCTTATCGACGGCCTCGAGCGTTGCGGTCGTGCGTAAAATCATCCTCTCGATGCCCCGGGCGTCCACCCGACGCTCCTTGATGGACGGATTGTAATCCAACAGGCGCTGGGGTGGCAAAGTCGGGAGGCCCTCGATGATCCATCCGGCCTTGGTACCCTGGGCCGGCGGTGTCGTGAAGTAAAAGGTCGGCACATTTTTCACAACCTCGTAGTATCCGTAGATGGGGCCACCCCGCCTGGTCGACATGCGCCCGGGAGGGTACAACGTCGCGGCCGTAACGTATTGGGGGCCGGGCACGTATTGGTCCATATCGGACTGGAGTGTGAAGGACCAGGTATATGCGCCCTCGGGTTCTTTACCGGCTTGATTATTCAGGGCCTTGATAATCAACAGACCGCGGAGTCCGGGCATCTGATCGATGACCCACCCGGTCGCTACGGGCACGATGGGCCAGTCGGTCACCGAATAAAAGGTCGCTTCGCGTTCAGCCGTCACTTTATAAAACCCGCTAATCTCGACCGGGGCCAGAGGTGGCACTTGAATGGCCGCCTGGGGACCCTGCGGGGCCGGTGCGGGAGGCACGGCCTGTACGGCCGCTTGGACCGCCCTCTGTGTGGCGCCACGTGGATTCCCAAAAAACTCTTTTAATTTAGGAACAAAATTGAAGACCTGGTCTTGTAAAGAAAGGACCCGGTCAAACTCCTTCTTTGAAAAATCGACGACCGGGGCTTGGGCCCGGCGTTCAAGGCGGAGGATATTCGCCATCTCTAAATCTCACTCAGGTTATTTTTCCACATTTGCGTCACACTCAGAGCCTTGAGGGTATCGCGCTCACTCGTGCGCCGGGTAATGAGGGCCGTGAGTTTGTCCACCTCCTCCTTCGTGTATTGATACGTCTTGATGTCAAGGAGCTTGGACCAAATTTCGTCCGGGAATTTAGCCGCCGTGAGTTGACTCTGGATCTGGACCAACGGGACGTTCATGACCCGAAGGGTCCCGTTGATGACTCCCGTGATGAACCGGGCCTTGGCCTCGAGCCATGCAATTTCGTTCGCAAATTCCTTGAGGAGCCAAGCCTTGCGCTTCTTGTAGAGCCCCAGACGGATCTCCAGATAGTCGATCAGGATCTCCTCAGGGCTATTGTACTTCTTGGGGGACCCGTCGGGACCCCGGAGATACATATTGCTCGTATGAATCGTCTTCGTCAGACCTAGGTCCTTGATGGGGTCCTCGAGCGCACCGCCATCCCAGATGCGGAAGTTGGGCTCGGTCTCGGTCGAGTGATTCTCGAACTTTTGGATCGTCCCCTTCTCGACCAGGTCATCCAGGTGTTCCTTGAAGTCCTGGATCCACCGACCCGGTGGCAACTCGGTCACGTGAAGTTGGGACCCCTCGCGCGCGACGATTCCCTCGAGAGACCATGTATGGTCCCGCACCTTGACGACGCGACCTTTGAAACCCTTGAAGTGCGGAACCATAGGTGCCATGGCCACCTGGTCCAGACAGCACCGAATGTTGTGCTTGAGAACCTCGATGTCATATGGCGGGACCGAGCAGCTGAAGCCTGTGCCGATACCCTCGGCTCCATTCACGAGGACCATAGGCACCACGGGCGCGTAAAACTCGGGCTCGACCTGCTGACCATCATCGACTACATACTTGAGAACGGCCGAGTCGGCCGGGTCGAAGATCTTGCGAGTCAGAGGGTTCAGGCGCGTGAAGATGTACCTGGGGCTCGCGGCGTCCTTGCCACCCGCCAGGCGCGTCCCAAACTGACCCGATGGCTCGAGGAGGTTCAAGTTATTTGCACCGACGAAATTTTGGGCCAAATTTATGATGGTCCCCTGGAGGCTCGCCTCACCGTGGTGGTACGCAGTCTGCTCGGCCACATAGCCCGAGAGCTGTGCGACCTTCATGTCGCTCGTCAGGTTCTTCTTGAGGCACGCGAAGATCACCTTGCGCTGGGAGGGCTTGAGACCATCGGCCACGTGCGGGATCGAGCGCTTGATGTCCTCGGCGCTGAAGTTGGCGAGGTCCCGGTGCACAAAGTCCGTGACGGGTAGGGCCTTGACTGAACCGTACGGGACTCCCGGCGGTGGCTCGGCCATGTGCTTCATGAGCCAAGACTTGCGGTCGTCCGCGAGCGCCTTGGCGAACGCCAGATTCATGGACTCGTTCATTTTTGGATCGGAATTGAAGGCGACCGTGAGTCGATCGATCTGCTTGAAGTACTCGCGGGCCTCGGCGCTCGTCGAAGTCCCGAGACCCTTGTAGTACTTGACCGGACCCGGAAGCCCGCCCGAACGCGCCTCGAGGGCCTCACGGAACGTCTCCTCCGTGAAAAACCAGACCTTACCGGCCTTGATGACGGGCGTCACCATCGCGACCACGAACCCGAGCTCGATGAGCTTCGGCCAATACACGTGGAACATGTTGAGGACCAGGCCTTTGATGTGGGAGCCGTCCAGGTCCGCGTCGGTCATGATCATCAAACGGCCATAACGCAATTCTCTCAGAGAATTGTAGACCTTACCATGCTGGAGCCCAAGGATCTTCTTCAGGTTGCTGAACTCCTCGTTTTCGGTCACCTGCTTTACAGAAGCATCCCGCACATTGCGCGGCTTACCCCGGAGTGGAAACACGCCGAACGCGTTGCGGCCTACGACGCTCAGACCGGCAATGGCAAGGGCTTTCGCCGAGTCACCCTCGGTAATAATAAGCGTGCACTCGTGCGACCGATGAGTACCGGCCCAGTTGGCGTCGTCGAGCTTCGGAATGCCCGTAATGCGCGTCTTTTTGGACCCATCTGTCTTCTTGAGCTCTTTCTCGACCTGGGAGAGGCCCTTGGCAACGAGATCGTCGAGGACGCCCGACGCCAGCACGTCCTTGATGAACTTTGGCTTGGGCTCAATGGGTTCGGTAATTTTTGAGGTGCATTCGGCCTTGGTCTGACTCGAGAAGGTCGGATTGACGATCACGGCCCGCACAAACACGAAGAGGCTGGCCTTGATCTGAGCCGGCTTGAGCGTCGCACACCGCTTGTCCTTGACGATCTCGTCGGTGAGGACCTTGGCGACCCGATCGACGTGGCTACCACCCTTGGTCGTCGCAATTCCATTCACAAAAGAGACCTGCTGAAAGGCGCCCGATGCACTGTGACCGACCACAATGTCGAAGTTCTCGGAGTGCATACGGGCAATCGGCATGTCACCCAGATGCATCCGGGCGTACTCTTCGAGTGAATTCACCTCCAAAATTTGGCCGTTGAAACTGACCCGGGCCTTGGTGCACCACATGGCCGCGTCCCATGCACGCTTTTCGGCCAACTTCCGGAAATCACCCGGCCCTCCAAACCTGGGCCAGTCCGGAACGAAACCGACCAAAACGGAGGCGGGATCGCTCGAGGCTTCCATCACGGGCGGATCGCAGCGGCTCATGTTGTCATACCAGATCTGGCGGTAGACCTTCTTGCCATCGTGGATGACGACCCAGAACTTCTTTGAAAATACGTTGGCGAGTTTAGCGCCGTACCCGTTACGGCCACCGGTCACGCGCTGCTCGTCGTCGTTGTAGTTCGAGCTCGTCAAAAGGTGCCCGAAGATGAGTTCGGGGACCCAAATGGGTTTCCCATCGGTCCCCTTCTCGGTCGCATGCTTCTTGATCGGAACGCAGACCCCTGAATTTTGGATCGAAATTGTGCCATCCCCCGCCACATCCACCTTGATATGCGTGACCTTCTTGGGATGCAGGGACCACTGGTCGATCGCGTTGACGAGAACCTCATCGAAGATTTTCACCAATCCAGGTGAAACAGAAAGTTCAGAAAGCTTGAACCGATCCCCATCCCGAATCCAGTAATGTCCGGAATCTGGGGCGAGTGATCCGACATAGGTATCAGGGCGCTTGAGGATGTGTTCGACATGGGTGAGTCGGGCATATTCTGTCATGTAACTAAAATGACCGTGTCCTTTATTTCTTGGTAAATACCAGGATGAAGACGGTGATTGTAGGGTTGACTCTTCTATTGGCGGCCGTGGTCCTCTTGCGGACGCATCACTCGTTTTTTAGTGCCGATGAGTTCTACAGTTACCTCATCAATTTAGACAAAAGAAAAGAGCGTCTTGTAAATTTTTCCAATCAGTACGAAAGTTCGGACCTGGGTGCCAAGAAGCCATTCCGACGCGTCGAGGCGGTCGACGGGTCGACCCTTGAGCTCATGGGGACCGTGACGCCCGAAATTGAGGATGGAATTAAGCGCATAGAAAAGACCGGACTCCGCACCTCGCACCCTCAAATGACCCGGGGTATGATTGGATGCTACAAGAGCCACTACAAGGTCTGGGACGAAATTTATGCGAGCGGTAAACCCTATGGACTCGTATTCGAGGATGATGCCGAGATGGACCCGGCCATTTACAAAAAGACGGCCGAGCGTCTCGAGTTCCCGGGTGAATGGGACGTGATCCTTCTCGGACATGTACGACTGGCCGATTATGAAAAGGGACCCAGACCTGGTCTACTGCGCGTGAGGGATTTCTGGGGACTCCATGGGTACCTCATAAGTAGACGGGGTGTGGCGAAGATGATGCTTTACAAGAATATGCCGATCAGTTTACAGATTGACATTTTTATGAGTAAATTAGCGACCGAGGGAAAACTCGACGTGTATGCCATCGATCCACCCATCGTTTTTCAGGGCAATTTTGGGACCGATTTGCAGATGCGGATCACGCCCAAGGCTCTAGTAAATACAGGGCGGAGCCGGATTGAATAGGTGGGAATAGAAGCCGCCCCACTGGAGCACGAGGTGCGCTACGAAGAACAGTATAAAGTTGGCTATGCCTCCGACCAATATCCCGTCAAAGTGGACCCCATGGTTGCGGGCCACGATCATCTCGGCCGCGGCAGTGAAGGCGCCGAGGATCGCGGCCTCGAGAAACAGCGATCCCCGCCCGGTCGGGTGCGGTACACTGGCCTTGTAGGCCATGTACATGAGAATCGCCGACCCGGCCAGGAAAATGCCGAGGATGGGCCATTTGAGTGCGCGCGCCTGCTTCGCCTCGCCCTGCGTCAGCTTGTCCTTTTCGAACACGTCATTGAATCCTGAGAGTTCACGGAACACATTGTATGCAAAGAAGAGGAAGAATGACACGAAAGCCAGATTCACGGCCAGGTCGGGACGACCACGCATCATGGCAATTATAACTATAGCCACGGCCGAGAGCCCACCGACCGCAAAGGAATCCCACATGAACTTGCGTGGATTCTTCTGAATATAGGACTTGTGCCCGTTTACAAAACCTCCTATGAGGAGCAGGGCCAAAAGGGCGAACTTCCCGAACTTTATGGTCAGGACGAACCGCTCCTCATACTCGTTACCCATTACTTCTTGCGAAGAATAAAATATGCGACCACGGCGGCTATGATCGACCAACCTACAATATGATCGAGGCGGTTCATGGCCTGGATCTGCTCTGGGGGCATCTTATCGAACTCTTCCTTGTAGCCCTTGGGCTTGAAGGGGAGCCATATGTAGCGTCCGAACGGCACGAGCGTCGGCTTGAGCTTGTCGCGCTGACACTCGTACGAATAGTCGTACCAGGCCATAGCCACGTACGGGAACCAAAGCAGGAACACGAGGACCCAGAGGTTCTTGGGGGGGAGGTACCAGTAACCCCCCGCAAGAAGCGCTGTGAATACTATACACTTTAAATTCAGTGCGAACGGCTGGCCCGGAAAGAGACCCCCGGCCATCTTATTAGATCTTTATATTTTGTTCCGAGACCATACAAGGAACCCTATCACGACCAGGAGGATCAGGATCACCAACAATTTTGGATCAAAATTCGACTTGGGCTCGGGTCCCTTGGGAAGACTGGTCCATTCGGTCAGGGCCGCCTCATAACTCACGACGGGCTTTCCGAGTTGACGATTCACGACGTTGTGGACGTCTACGGACCACCGGAAAAGCTCATCAGGATCGGTCGTATCGGGTAATGGGTTCGTTTTAAGAACCTCCATAAAGTGGGCCCCGCATGAAGGGCACGGGAGGATCATGGGAAACAATGCCACGAGCGTCCTGAGTGCCATGGGATCGATTCCTCCGAGGCACGCAAGATGGAGGGTCCCCCAGAAGTAGGGGCCGAACTTTACGGGCTTAATTGCCATTCCTAATTTTGTCCGAGAATTAATTTCCGCCGCGCAATCTGAGAACAAGGTGCAGCGTCGACTCTTTCTGGATGTTGTAATCGGCCATGGTCCGATCGTCCTCGAGTTGCTTACCCGCAAAGATCAGACGCTGCTGGTCGGGCGGGATGCCCTCCTTGTCCGCAATCTTGGCCTTGATATTCGCTATCGTGTCGTTCGACTCGACCTCGAGTGTGATCGTCTTGCCTGTCAGAGTCTTCACAAAGATTTGCATTTTAATATTTCGGGACTAAAATTTTTAATTACGACGGGCCAGTGCGAAAGAGCCGCTCGGTTGGCGAACGAGCTTGTGGCGCCGCCGGGCCTCGTAGTTGGCGATTTCCTTCATCATCTTCATGACCCGGGCCTTGTTGCGCTGGAAAGTCGCAGCGTTGTATCGGTGGAACATGTTTACGGCCTGCTTGGCCCGAGCCCGAAGACGCATCAGAGATGCGGCCGTTTTGGGCGAGCGATGACTACCGGATGACGGGCTCGTGCGCTTCTTGTAGTTGGCCACGGCGCGCTGCGCCGAGGCCTTGATCCACGGTCTAAAATTCAGGCCGCTCTTTGAGCGGCGCGGAGGGGACATCTTACTTTTTAGCAACAGATTTCTTGGCCGCACGGGCATTTCGGGCCGCTTGATTCTTGGCATTTATGTACTTGCTGAGCTCGACCAGGTTGGTCGGGTTCAGACCCTTGCCGACGGTGCCCGTTCGATAAAACTCTTTTCGGGCCTTGGCCGTCTTGAGCGCGTTCACGTTCCGCTTGGCGTTTGCTAGGGTGTACTTGGGCTTATTAATGGTCGGACTACGGCTAGGGCTCTTGTAAGATGCGACATAGTTTCGTATCATCTTTCTATTTTCGGGTTGAATGGCCTTCCAATACTTTTCAAAGTTTGCTTTGACCTGAGTCGCTCGTTTCGTGCGTGGGGAAGGGCTCGGCGTCTTTGGCTTGGGCTTCGCGGCCGACTTGCGTTTGATGGGAGGTTTTGCCTTGTTCTCGAACGCGTTGTTCGCGAGCCACTCGCCTTTGTTACGCCAGTGCATCAGGACCCTGCGCTGAGCCATGGGGAGGCCTTTCCACACCAGGGAATATTGATGCTTACGGACGGCTGCGGTGAGTTTGGTGAACTTGTTAAGGTGCGCCTTGACATTGGCGAAGGTGGACGGCCTCTTTATCGGAAATTTCTCCTTCAATTTCTTGGCAAATTCATTGTAATTTTCAGGCTTGTACTTGTAATTGGCGAGGCGCAATGCGTTAAGTTGGTCAAAGGCGTTATTACGGTTCTTGGCTCCGGTAACTATGGCATTAAAAGTTGCCTTGTTGATGTAGACGGCCGCCTTGTGCTCGGTCCGGGCCCATTTACGTTTGAGGGCGATGCGTTGGGCCGGTTTTAAGAAGTTGTACTTGCCGCTATTCAGCTGTCTACCGAGATTAGGGTCGGTGAAATTGAGGCCGTAACCCTGTGGCGTCTCGGCCTTGTACTTCATGAGGCACGAGACCCCTATGTCCTTTGTGAATTCCTTGCGGGCGAAAATGGCGAATGCGTACATGTGGATGTTGATCTGTCCATTTTTGAAAAACGAATAGTAAGCGCCGACCTCATTATTGACCACCTTTATGAATTCGGCGCGATCCCACCACTTGCACTTGAAAACCTTGCGCTGGTTTGAATCGTAAATGTAGCCCTGGCCGTTGCAGACGAAACCGGCCACCGCATGCGCCTTGTGAAGCTCACTTTTGTTAGCAAGGGTGTTTTCTATGATTAGGGATGCACACACCAACTCGTACTTGGGGTCGGCGAGGAGCCCTTTTGGAATTTCTTCCATGTACTGATTTTTGTACCACCTGCTCTGCATGACCACGACGAACTGGGGTTTACGGGCCGCATGGAACTTGGGCGGGTCCACAGCATATTTGATGTAAAAATCACCCTTGAAACCAACGTGGTCTAGAATCTTTTCGATTTCCACCTGGGGGTACGCACCCTTCCCACCCTTGGTCTGCTTGGCTATGGTGCCCTGAAGGCTCATGCCACCAAGGACCGATGCAGACTTGCCCGCCTTGAGCGACGCGGCACGAGGACCACTCATGAAGCACAGGTATTGGTCTATGAATTTCCAAAAGTAAATCTCCTTCGTCTTGGTCAAGTTCTTCATCGGACAAGGGGCGTTGAATTCATCATCGAAATAGGCCTTCTCGGCTGGTTTCAATTTCTTGTAAAAATTCTTCAGTTTGTTGTAAAGAATTTTTTGACCATCCTCAGACAGGATAAACCCGTTGAGAATCGAATAGAACCAGCATGTCCCGCGCGTCTGGATGGCGCCTAGTTGGCCGCATCCATTGTTACTCATGGTCCTATTAGTTTCATACAAAAAAACGTGTCCTGTGAGGCCTAGGGTCTTCAGGACCTAACCTAAAACCAAACCAAAAACAATGGATCTCAAGAGCCTCCGCCCGACCCATAGTCAGTGGCGCGCGCCGCTCGACACGCCAGCCGAGCGGCGGGCGGCGACGCTTCAAAAACCGCAAGTCCAGACGGCGGCCAAAACACTGCTCCAGCCCCCCAAGGGCAAGGGTGGCCCTCTCTGGCAAAAGTTCTACGACGACGCGGTCGCGCGCAAGCACGCCGATCCCGAAAAGCTCGCCGACACGCTCCTTCGGTCACGCGAACGGGCCCTCGAGCTCGCCGAGGCGCGGCACAAGACGGTCCTGGTCCTGGCCGGTCCGGTGAAGCCCCAGGAGACCTGCGCCGTAAACACGGGGCCTTCCAAAAAGGCCAAGGCGGTGGTCCACGAGGCGCTCCGGTGCAAGGCACGGACCCTGGCCGGCAAGCAGTGCGGCTTCAAGGCGACCTGTGGTGAGTTTTGCAAAAAGCACGCCGTTACGCCCACCTGGCGAGCGGTCAGTGTCGCCGCCCGCTTTGCGGGCCAGACGAGCAAGGGCCAGTTCCAGATCGACCTCAAACGCGTCGTGACGGTGTTCGGTGCGCCACCCGAGGGTGGTGAGTGGCGGGTCGAGTTCGACGATGAGACCCTGGCGAGCTTCCGGTGGGCCGACGGCATCCTCCACGTCTCGGGGCACACGGTCGGCGCCGTCGCCAAGGTTCGCGAGGCGCTCGCATAAAATATCTGAATAGTGTAATATGCACGAGTTCAATTGGAACTATGTCTGGGCCGCGATAGTCATTAACTTTGTCCTCGTCTACGTCGTCCCCAAGCTGATAAAGAAGCCCACGGGCTTCAAGCCTCTGGATGACGTGGTACTGTACCTGAATTCTCAGAAGGGTTTCCTACTCGCCAGTAGCATAGTTGTGGCGCTCGTCGTTTATGGGGCGCACTACTGGGTCGACTCTCAGGAGGGTGGTGGTAAGGGACCGTCGTCTCCACCGAGCCGCGCCAAGGATTTTTAATCTAGGTCATTTATAAATGAATTCTCAGCGCGTTAATGCGGCCGCTAACCAGGTCATGACGGCCGGAAACCAGATCAATAATGCGGCCCGGGCCGCCGCAAACGGTCAGGTCGGGAATGCGAACCGGTCCGCTAACGCGGCCGCGAACAACTTGGCCGGTGCGAACGCCAAGCTCAACGCCGAGGCCAACAAGGCCAAGGCTCTGGGGAATGTGAATATGGCGAACAATCTGAAGAAGGCCGCGAACGCTGCGCGACGGGCCGAGATCATGAACGCTCTGAAGCACATCGCGAACGCAATCAAGTCCAAAAATCGTTCGAACGTAAATTAGACATGATCTGACGCGTGTGCTCGTGGTCCCATGAGGTCACCTTCTTCTCGAAACAGTCCCATAGGCACTTTTGGAGAGCCTCTCCAGAAGGGTGACCCCACTCGAGGTCCTTTGTAAACAGAAAATCATCGAACCCTATCGGGCCCTTTGTACAGGGCACGACCCAGGGCGTCCGGACGTACTCTTTCAGTCCCCCGTAGTCGGTAATCACGACGGGTTTGGACCGGAGCGCGGCCTCGACGGCCCCCATTCCGACACCCTCGGAGTGGGAGCAGTTGACGTAACAGTGACCGGCGTCGTGGACCTTCTCGAGGTCCTCGTCGCTCAGGAGCCCGTTGATGACCGTGACACCCGGGACGCGCCACTCGACGGGTTGATTGCAGGTCGCCTTGAGGACCAGGTGGGCCGCGTCACGGAACTCGCATCGGAGATATGCGTCGATGAGGCCACGTATATTCTTACGCGGGTCCATGATATTGCCGATACTGTAGAACACATAGGGCGTCGTAGGGGCGGGCGGGCGTGGAACGCGCGGCTCGGCGTACAGGTGCAGGACCTCCCACTGGACCGAGGGAAATTGGCGCTCAAAAACGTCCTTGCAGAATTCCGACGACACAAGGAGCTTTTTGTATTTTCCTAGAATTCCGTAGACCGGGTTGACCGTCTCGGTCTCGCAGATCGTCATGTAGTGCATTTTGTTGCAAAATGTAGCGTACTGATCGATGAGGTTCACTTGGGCCGCGATCGGAAGTACAAATGCGAACCCCATATCATATCTCTTTTTTAGGGGCATCTGTCCGAGTTCGACGTACTCGGCTTCGGCCCCGATTTCACGGGCCAAACGAGCATAACGATTCGTCACCTGACCGATACCGGCCAGGAGCGTTGGGCCGATGAAAAGCCACGACTTCATATACAGTCGTTATGGACCATTCTTTTAACAAGCTCGCGAAAGTCGATTTCTGGACGCCAGTTTAGTGTATCATAAGCCTTGCGAGCATCTCCTATCAAATAGTCGACCTCGGCCGGACGGTAAAACTCCGGGTTGATCTTGACGATCGTCCGACCCGTCTCAATTTCAGAACAAAATTCATCGACCCCGGACCCGGACCACTGGATCCGGACCCCAAGTTCATTACAGGCCGCCTCAATGAACTCTCGGATACTATGGGTCTGACCAGTGGCAATGACGAAATCATCCGGCGTGTTCTGCTGGAGCATGAGCCACATGGCCCGGACATAGTCCTGAGCGTGACCCCAATCACGCCGAGCGTCGAGATTCCCGAGCTCGATGGGCGTTCCGGACCGCTTCCATTCGGCCAGACCGCGTGTAATCTTGCGGGTTACGAACTCGACCCCTCGTCTCTCAGACTCGTGATTGAAAAGGATTCCCGTGCACGCGTACAGACCATAAGCCTCCCGGTAGTTCTTGGTTATCCAATACCCAAAAACCTTAGAGACGCCGTATGGGCTACGAGGGTAAAAAGGAGTCGTCTCGTTTTGGATCGGTGCCTGGACCTTGCCGAACATCTCACTCGTTCCGGCCTGATAAAATCTGAATTTCGAACTAAAATTCGTCTGCCGGATCGCTTCCAGGATCCGAAGGGTTCCTACGGCGTCCACATTGGCCGTGTACTCGGGTTGCTTGAAGGAGTGCTGGACGTGAGACTGGGCCCCGAGGTTATAAACCTCGATGACGTCGTAATACTCGAATGAGTTAATGATTGAGTTTATCCGGGCCGTGTCGGTCAGGTCCCCCTCGACCAGGTGGAACTCTGGGTTTGACTTGAGGTGCTCGATGCGCTCGTGCTTCGTCTCCGAACAATATCGGGCCAGACCATAGACCGTGTAGGACTTCTCGAGGAGTAGTTCGGCCAGGTAACTCCCGTCCTGGCCCGTGACGCCCGTAATCAAAGCGGCCCTCATTATGCCTTTAACTCGAACATGTGTTTTATTTGCCAACGAAGCCACGCGACCCTGAACTCTAAAGGCTGATTTATTAGAATTGAAATCAGGGCCTCTCGAAATTTGCGCTCGAGAGGCGGTACGGGATACCACGAGGCCAGCCACGGGACCCAGCCGGACATTCTGAATTTTTGTTACAAATTAAATCGCTGGGATTTACAAGGGGATGACGTTCTTGTATATCCTGGCGATGACCGCCTCCGAGCTCTTCGGGAACGCCCATCTGAAATGGTACGCTCAGGACAAGAAGCATCACAATCTGATGTTGGGCGTTCTGGCCTGGCTTTTGTGTCTGGCGTTCCTCGTCAAGACGCTCGAGTCCCAGAGCCTCATGTGGACCTGCATCATGTGGGAGGCCGCGATCGTTCTGGGCGGGGCCCTCACGGCCTATTACTTTTTTGGAGAGAAATTGGAGCACTGGATCCAGTGGCTCGGGGTCCTTTTCGCCATCGGCGCGGCCATTTGTATCAATTATCAGTGCGACAAATAAACGTACTAGAATATACTAACTTAAGATGAATGATTTCGAGCGCCACGTATTCGGCCGGCTCGACAACCTCGAGGCCGAGCTGGCCGAACTTCGCGAAGCGACCTGGCCGGTCTGTCAGGGTCTGGTTGACAACCGGGCAGGGGTGTTTGCGAACGTCAAAGAAAAGCGCTCATTTTTTAAATTTTTGCATGTCGACGACGTCATGCGTCTGTTGCGTCGCAAGGCCTGGTTCATGGGAACCGACCCAGGTTTAGTCGGCGAAGAGTTTCGACGGGTCCGGGCAACGGCACCTCGGCCGGCCGACGAGTTAGTGTAGTCTTGCCATCCGTGTGGATCCCATTCTCGATGAAATTCTCGAAGGTCGCGGGCGTCTGGGATGCGTGGTGACCATCCTTGGCATGTGCGTAGGTCTGAAACTTGTTCCAGACGGTCATGGGCGTCCCGAAACTACTGAGGTGCCATCCGGCGTACTGGAAGCATGGGAAATTCCAACGAGCGTCACGAAGTGCATTTGGGCCGACCCGCTTTAGGAGTTCGCAGTTCGTGAGGACCGTCCCGAACCACGGCTCGCCCGTGAAAAGGTAATCGAGCGAGTACTCGAACATCCACATATGGACCGAAACCATGGCGTGTTCGAGCTTCTCGTACCGGACGATACTCATGTCCGGGATCTCGTCTACGTCCGAGACCATCACGATCGCCTCGGGCGGTACGGCCGCGTCATCGAGGCCCCGTAGGATACAGTTCCGCTGGTACTTCTCGCGGGCCCAAGGGTTCGTGTCCTTCGGGGCCTCCTCGGCCGTCATGATGACGTGCGTAATCTTCGGGAGCCACTTGGCGTAACGCTCGCGATTCTTTTGGAAAAATAGCTCTTTGGGTCCGCCCACGTGCGTCACCTCCGACTCGACAAGTATGAACCGATCCACGTACCTGTCGAGAAGTTCGAGACGGAGCTCGAGAATATCGAGCTCGTTATAAAACATAAACGCATCGACTAGCATTTGTAACCAAAGTAATTTTTAGCCTTATCTTCGAGTTCTTGAAGGACCTTCTTGTTGTTGAGATTGTGCCCGCCCCATGTGTGATGGAGTGCGTCCGGGCCGAAGCCGTATTGGAGTTGCTGGACGTGACCCAGATTGAAGTCGTGTGTGTAGACTGTCCGGCGCTTGATTCCATATTTTTCGAACAAATTTGAGAGTAAAATATCATCGTTCCGGGTCACTCCCAAAAGTTCCTTGTATTCCGGAACGATCTTCTGGACCCACCCGGCCTTGACAATGACCGACCCGTAACCCTCGAGGACGTCCACTGCCTGACCGTGCTGTCTCGGGAACAGACCCTGGAAATATGTTTCAAAATTGAAACCACTCAGACCCCATGCGCTCGTGGTATCGGTCCGGCGCCACTTGAGAAGATTCGTGACGAGGTGCGGATCGTACTCAGTGTCATCATCGAGGTACACAATAAGGTCCTCGGGGTCGAGGTGCATGGCCGAGCCTATGAACTTTGTACCAGGGCCCAGATCCTCGCACTCCCGGTTGACTATGATTTTTGGATCTAAATTGAGGAGGTTCCCGGGGACCTTGCCGTCCCAATCCGGGAATCGGTCGTACTTGAGCGGGATGTTCAACCAGATCTCATGACACGTCTGAAACGTCAAGGACCGGAGAATAGGTTCGAGTCTGTCAAAGCGTGGCGGTATACTCGTCAGACTCACGACGAGCTTCATATGTATTATTTGAAAGTCTCCTCTATTTGCGTACTAAAACCGTGAGTCCATTACAGTTTTCGAATTTGGCCTCCACCGTCCATTCGGGGTGGGCCTCTAGGAACTCGGATACAGCGGGCGCCAGACCTTTGCAAATTTCATCCCAAGAATATCCTGAGGATTTCATCTGCGCTATGATATCGAGATTACAACGGATACTTTCACCGTCCTTGGCGTCGAGCGTCGTATCGTGCATTATGATATACTTTGTGACGTTGGAATGATGATGCTCGAGTTCGCGTTTAAGATGGCCGTAGACGTGCCACGTGTCTATAAATAACAGATCCACCGGGGCTCCGAAATTTACAGTGGCGCTATTTTCCTGAATAAAATTTAGTTTAATACCTGCGTAAGAAGCGAGAGTTTTCGGCATCTCCATATCAACTGGGATAATGTCGACGCAAAATAGGGTCTTTGTTTCAACCGCCGAATCGCACAACCCACGGAGAAAGGCCCACGTTGAAACGGGCGTGCGAACCCCCATCTCCGCTACGGTTCCGCACCGACTGGCATAGTCTCGCAGCGTCGGAAGATGCTCCCATATATCACTCGGCGTGGACGCATGTTGTTTGAAAACTATGTCAATGGCATCCATATAAGTTTTCAACAGTCGACTATTTTAAGTCAACTTCCAGAAAGAATAAATACCCTTGTCAATTTCATATTCTTTCCAGGTTTTGCGTTCACGATCGGGTTGTTCGAGGACCCATTTCCACATCCGACGAAGTCCTTCTTCGAGTGGTACTTTTTCGTCATAATCAAGGACGTCTACGGACTTTTGCCACGTGCTCCACGCTAAACGCACTTCGTGGCGCGACTCGAGATTGACGCGGGCGGTGTGACCCGTCACCTTCGCGACCAATTCACACGCATCGGAAAGGGGTATTTCTTTCTTGCCGCCCAAATTTATGATGGCATTTTTAGCTCGAGAGTCTGTGGCCGCCTTGAACAGTGGTTCCATGATATCGTCGATGTATGAAAATGCGCGACACTGGGTCCCATCACCATATATCGTCATCGGAAGGCCCTTGAGCGCTTGATACATCCATATTCCAAGTACGTTCCTATAGGGGTCCCATATGTTCTGACCCGGCCCGTACACATTATGAGGACGGATGATGCAATACTCGAGATGGTGCTGTTCCCATGCGACTCTCAGATCCAATTCACATGCGTATTTGGCGATGCCATATGAATCGATGGGATTGGGAACTTGAGTCTCGTTGAAGGGAGGGTCCTGTTCTCCATATACGGCCATGGAGCTCGTAAACACGAATCTCCTTACACCGTGTTTTATCGCCATATTGATTAGAAATGCCGTCGCTACAGTATTATTTTTGTAGTTGAATTGTCTGATAAATGGACTTAGGCCCTCGGCTGCATAAGCCGCAAAGTGAAACACATAGTCCACGGGAAAGCAGGTTTCTATAATCTTCTGGTCCTCTGGGTTCGTAAGGTCGGCCTTTATAAACTTTACACGTTCCGGGACGTGATTCTCGTACCCACCCGAAAGGTCATCGATTCCGACCACCTCGATGTCGCTCGGTAACCATTTGCAAAAGTTCGAACCGATAAGTCCGGCGCATCCCGTAACCAGTACTTTCATATACAATTAAAAGTTATTCTTTTTAAATCGACATGGATCGGTTTAAAGCGGTCAAATGGGAATGTGACTTTAGGACTCATCCACGGAACAGCCCGCTTGTAGGGGTCCTCGTGGAATCACGCGATCACCCGGATATTGAACCGGCCCTGCGGAACTTTTCATGTATGCTTCCGTATGCATCATTATGCATCATGCATTCTGAAAAGAACAAGTCCAGAATAACGAAAATACTTGGACCCGAACCCACAAACGTCACCCTGATCCCGCTCCCAGAGCCCTTTGGGCGGGAGGAATGCATGGCCTTATGGACCTCAGTCGAATTTTGGAACAAATTTAGAGAGTTCGATCGTGTTCTGATTTTCAATATCGATACGGGCATCCGGCAAAACACGATCCTTAAGTTTATGAAGTACAGTTATATAGGGGCCCATTGGGAACACCAGCCAACGGGCGATCCCCGGGTGTTTCAGGGTAACGGTGGGTTTTCTCTTAGGGACCCTAGAATCATGGCGGCGATATGCAAGGAGAAGTGCCCTGTACCGAGTTGTGAAGATGTATGGGTCGGGTGGACCATTGTCAATTCGCACCCCGAGGCGATCCTTCCCGAAAAAAGAGAAATATGTGCTGAATTTTCGACCGAGGGTGAAGATTTTTACGGGACGTTGGGATTTCACGACACGCAGAAATACAACCCGAAAGCTTATAAAGTTTACACGCTGGCCGATGGTCCTACGAGACGCCTCTTCAATCTCGAAAGTGCAACCCTCGACGGACGCGACGTGACGGACTTGGTGCGTTTAGGTGTTGGTCCCAATTGCCTTAGGGTTTTCAACACAATAGGCAAAGGTCTGCTTGTCATTAACGATAATTTGACGTTCGATTTGAAGCACGTGGTCCATGTGGAAATAAAAGAATAGAATTATTCACAGGTATGCACGTGTTCTATAGGTTCAGTGATTCTACGAACGGCGGCGGGGCGAAGCCCCGCCCCGAGGGGTTCTGTAAACGCCAAGTTTTCGAGAATTTTCTGAAAAATTTTGGGTCGAGTCAAATCCACGTCATCGCTGATCGAGTCCGGTCCGATACGGCCGAATGGCTTCGTGACAGGTGCGATGACGTCGAAGTGACGGACATAGGTAATGGCGGCGACTCGACATGTTGGGCGTTCAAGCGGGCCGTCGAAAAGTGTGTACCGGATGATCTCATTTATTTTTGCGAGGATGACTACTGGCATCGTGAAGGTTCTGAATCAGTCCTAAAAGAAGGTCTATCAATTTCACATTATGTTACCCTTTACGATCACCCAGATAAGTACATGATAGGTGTGAATCCCCTCATCCGTGAATATCCCGGGGAGGTGACGCTCATCCGACGAACTCCCAACGTTCATTGGAAACATACGAATAGTACGACCCTCACGTTCGCGACCCATTATAACGTGCTCGTGCAGGATCTAGACATCCTGAACAAACACTGTGGTGATGGAAAATCCCATGATTTTCAATTATTTTGTGAATTGACGGCTCGGGGCCGTAGCCTCGTGTCGCCTATACCGGGTTATTCAACCCATATTCATATTCCATGGATCACACCTGAAGTGACCCCGGTTTTCGAACGATGAGTTGACCCGGAATTTCTTTGATTCTAATTGGTTCAAAAATTTTGCAAAATGCGTCGATACCCGTGCGGGGGTTTTTGATGTCGTCGAGTTGGGTCCCTTCCATGGTCCAGGTGTAATCGTCGAAAATCATGAAACCTCCGGGCTTCATGAGTCGCCACGCAAGAATCGCATCCTCGAGCGCATCCCGTGAATAATGCGAACCGTCCACGTACACTAAATCAAAAGTTTCCGTACAGGGGAATGATCTCAGAACCACACCCGATGGCCCTCGCTTCACAGAGACCCGATCTGAAAATCGTGAAATGTTATTAGAAAATCTTTCAAATAGCCCCGTCTTCATTGCGTCATTGTGTTCTTCGCTCCCTTCCCATGTATCAACGCAAGTTACACGGGCGTCTGGAAATTTATCGAGAATCCACGACGTCGTACGACCTTCGAATGATCCTATCTCGAGTACATTATTTGGCCTGAACTCGTGCGACTCAAATATAGGTTCCCAAAACCGCACGTTCCACGTCGTCCAGTCGACCGTAAACATTTTTACAGTAAATTAATTTATCCTCTATTTGAGCGAAAGCATATAAATCGTCGAACGAATCAGCGCCACAATTTCATCCTGAATATTCTTCAGGTACGAGTCACCCCGGGGAAGGCGGACGGCCTTGACGCGGGCCAGGAGCTTCTTGAAGTAGTCCCGGGCCTTGCGTGGGTCCGATGCGAACCGTTTATTCATCGTGATCCGGCGGAGCCGTCCATACTTCCCCATGTACGCCTCGGCCCACGAATCGAGCAGAGGGACGATACCCTCATAGTAAGCCTGAAGGGCCTTGTGCTGGGCGAACGAATTGGTCGTGAGATGGAACATATGGGCCTGCTCGCGCGAATTCATGAGTATACCGACGTAGCGGTTCGCTGCCATTAATAAAGTTGGATAAAATAATAAGGATGGTCTTTGCCGAGACCGTCTTGCCCTCAGGGAAGATCCTATTCAAGGGTCTCGGCAAATTGTCATGTCAAATGGTTCTCAAGGACACGCGACTCTTTTACCTCACGGATGCACTCCAACACGCCCGGGACTATGGTCGGACCTGTTCGTACCGCGTCAAGAAGAATCTCCGTTTATTCGATCTGACCCACAAAAACGTGGCTAAACTTCTCGAGAGCAAATATCCACTCAAACAGGAGACCAGGGACCTGCTCCGTTTGGTCCTCGGGACGGGCCTCAAGATCGGCCACCAGGTCCAGATTATTCGGGCCCTATTTGGATACAAAAATGTCAAGAGCGTCCCGGGCTCCAAGTTTGGTGAACCAGGTGAACGGATCAGCTATACAGAGCTCAATAAGCGGGTCTTTGGGAACCTGTCTCGTGAGTTTCTTGGCCCCGAGGGGTACGATGGATACTATGCCCCTAAGAAGAAGTCGATCTTCCATGGGGGCGAATTTCATTCCGAAATTATGTTGACTAACGCGTACCAGAAGATAGAACGAGTAACCCGCGACGGACCGGCCCCGGTCGTGACGAATCGATCCCTGGCCTGGGCCCTCCCTCGACTCTTCATGGACTTTTCGAAGAACACGACTCGACTCGTGAGGCCGTATGGCGGGGGCCTCGTGATATTCTGTACTGGAGGAATGGGCGTCCGACTGTACCTCGAGGCGCGTAAGAGACCTCTTCCCCTGAAGATCCGCCGCACGTCCGATTTTGATTTTACTTTCGGTCTGCCCCGAAAGCTCCGTTCGGACGCACAGGTGGCGACGTACGTGAATGTCATGCGGCGCATTATGACCCAGCACCTCACGGCCTTCGTCAAGTGGCTCAACAAGAATTACATAGGGGCCAATGCCCGTCTCAGAGTCTCGACCTTTGGCCGGACCCGCTTCGACCATCCCAGAATCCAGGTCCCGGGCACGAAGCGGATGGTCTACCAGGTAATTTCGTACAAAATTGTGACGGGCCAAAACGAAGAGACCGATTTGGTCGACACGGCTCTGGCCGTGTACCCCGGGGCCTCGCGCCACATGCTCCATATGCCCTTCTCGATGCGGACCGGTATCCCGATACAACGTCTCCGATACCAGTTGAGGGACTCCATGGCGCTCCTTTCAGGCTCGTTCGTTCACAAAGGTATGATTGCGAAACGAAATCCAATCACCGGTATCGTAAAGGAGAAGGGTCAGAAGAACGCCGAGCGGACCGCCCGTCTTTTAAATATCGTGCGAAAGCGCAAGAAGTATTATACCAATCTCAAGCCACTTTTGAATACGGGCCTACCTCTTCTGGCCGCGGTCCATGAACGGAACGTTCATAAAGCCCGGGTCCGGGCCCGTAATGTAAATAGGGCTCTGAAAAAAATAAAGTGAACCAATAGATGAAGCGCGTGTACCTAGTATCGCTGGTAGTCATTTTGGGTCTACTGGCTCTCGTTCTCATGTGGCCCGAGAAACGCGAGCCCAGAGGATTTGCTGGTGAGAAATCGGCCTGGCAAGAACCTTTTATTGTCGATTCGGTGATTTCCCGAACCGAGTGTAAACGACTTATAGATATTTCAGAACCAAAATTCAGTCGGAGCGAGCTGGTCGGAATTCCGGGTGGAGATTCTACCCGGACGAGCCAGACCGCATGGGTTTCCAAGAACGACCCGATAGCTCGGAAGATTCTAAAACGGGCCTGTGAAATTACCGGAAAGCAAATGTGTAACTGTGAGGATCTCCAGGTCGTCAAGTACACGCCTGGGACGTACTACAAGGCCCACCACGATTCATGCTGTGACGATTCTCAGGCCTGTATCGACTTTGAGAACCGGGGCGGTCAACGTATCGGCACACTTTTGATTTACCTCAACGACGATTTCACCGAGGGTGAGACTCACTTTCCGAATTTTGGAGACAAAAAGCTCAAGGCCGCCCCAGGGTCGGCAATTTTCTTCAGACCGCTGGGCCATGATGACGCCCGGTGTCATCCACTTGCGATCCACGCTGGGCTCCCGGTCGGTTCGGGTGTCAAGTACGTCTGCAACGCCTGGATTCGTGAAGGAAATTTCAAATAAAATCTTATGAAAGAATATATGTCGTCCGGCGCCCCACCCCTTTGGCTTCTTCTTTTGTCACCCGAGGGGGCGCGCATCATTGGAGGTCTCATCGTGGTGGGCGCTTACCTTTGGTTTGGATGGATCCTCCCGATTATGCGGATTCGTGATCCCAAGGTGAAGACGAAGGCAGGGTGGGTCATGCTATTATTGCTGGTTGGCATAATGCCGATCCTACTGCCGATCATAATGGCCGGAGTGGCTGCCCGCCGCGGCGCGGCCGGTGCGAACGCCGCGTCCGGTACGAGCCTGAACGCCGCCCCTGGTCCTGCACCCGTGGCGAACAATATGATGGGTGCCCTTCCTTCCAACCGCCCGACGGCGTAAAAAAAAACATGTCATGAGCCGGTCAGATGTCAGCGAGACCTAGATCAAAACACCCAAAAACAAACACACACGACCCACACACGACGCGAGAAAATTCGTGTCGTGTGCGAGTCTGAAAACCCAAACCACACTCTCAAACCAACAAACAAACAAATGGCTTCCCAGTCCGGTGCCAACTTCACGGCTGCCATCAACGCCCTCGTGGCCGAGCGCGACCGCGTGTTCCTCCTGCGGGTCGCGGCCGACTACAACCTCAAGTTCGAGGAGCTTCAGCAGAAGTACCTCGAGACGGCCGAGGTCGCCATCAAGGTCCCTCGCAAGTACACCAAGAAGCCCAAGTCGGTGACTGTGACCGAGGAGGCGGTCGAGAAGCCCGCAAAGGTGCCGAAGGCCAAGGCCGAGAAGCAGTGCTGCACGGCCCAGACCAGCAAGAAGGAGCCCTGCAAGTTCGCGGCCCTCAAGGGTGAGGTGTTCTGCAAGCGCCACCTGAAGCAGAGCCTCGAGACCGAGGCCGAGCCCAAGGCAAAGGCGCCCAAGGAGCCCAAGAAGACCGCGGTCAAGCCCTCGGCCCCGGTCCATACGCACGACCTGACGGCCGGCGTGGTCGACGCCTGCGACCTGTGCCAGTCGCACGGCAACGCCCTGGCCGAGACGGCCGACTTCGAGCTGGTCGCGCCCCACACTGGGCCGATCAAGCCGGTGTCGGTCGAGTCGCGCCTGGCGGCCCTCCTCGAGGAGGCTGACGGCTCCGAGCCCGAGTCCGACGCCGAGTCCGAGGACGGGCACCTCGCGGTCGAGGACGAGTACGAGGACGAGGACTAGATCGAGCGCCACAGAGCAAGCAGCCGCTCCTTTTCGCCGCGCAAATAAGCAAAGTCATTGGCTTGTAATTTAGTGAACGTTACGAGCCACAGCGTTATCATCAGAGTCCACACGAACAGGTTCTCCTCCTTTTGCGTCTTAAATTTGTAGACCGGACCCACGAGCCGGCCAAAAAACGTCTCTTCGTCACACGTCTTACCCGATAGCAGCTTCTCGATCTCGGTCAGCGCACAGATCGTTTGATTCGTGGCCCAGTGTCCGAGAATCAACGGGACCACCAGGAGGTGCAGCGAAAGCATATAGGGCGTGCCGCAAAACGGCGTCACCACGATAAAGACCACCACCAAAAAATGAATAATTTTTATCAATGTCGCCAGGATCGACATGAGCTGTTATAGAGCCACAAAAAAAGTGTGCTGCAAGAGCCAGAAGATGGCGGCCGTATATGAATTCAAGACCAAAATGTATAAGCGTCCCAATCCCCGCCCTTTTCGCACCGGTTGCTTCACCAGCGGCCCCTTGCCTCAGGTCCTTCCTCCTGGCCTGTTATGTGATATCGTGACGAAAATGCGGAGTCAGGCGACTCCCCAGGCGGCCCGGAAGGCCTGGACGCCATCTATCGACTATCGGCTCATCGCTCGCTCTATGGACCCTTCGCTTCGCGAGGCTTATATAACCCGGTGCGAGGAGTGGTTCCGGGACCACCCACCCCCGCCGCCTCGCGAGCATGCGACCTCTCTCGTTATTGACACCGAGCCCATCATCAAGATCCTCGCCAAGTATTGCCCGAACCGCCCTCCCATCGGGGAGTACGTTAAGGCGCTCCGCGCCGCCGGGTATCCTGAGGAGCGGATCCAGAAGGCCATTGACTATGACCGACGCATGAATGAGACCTACGAGAAGCGGACGGCCGACCTGGAGCTCATTTTCGCAAAGTGGCCCGCGGCCTCCAAGTCGACCCCCAAGCCCAAGCCCAAGGTCATCAAGGCAGTTAAGAAAAAGATGAATTAGTTTAATAATGAGTAAGGTCCGTTGGGCCGATATGACCGACGACGACTGGCCCGATCCGCCTCCAGTCGCCGTCTCGAAGCACGGCATCAAGGTCGCGCCGCGTCCACCAACTCCCGCCTACGTCCCACCCCACCTCAGGTCGTCAGATAAAACGAAAACCCGTGTAGATTGTAACGACGAATGACCTGTAGTATATGCTGCGAGTCATATAATCGATCGAATCATGCCAAAGTGTCGTGTAGATATTGTCGGTACGAAACATGTAGTACATGCGCTGAGCGTTATCTCCTCGAGACATCCGAGGACCCTCACTGCATGAACTGCCGCCGAGGCTGGACCCGTGAGGTCCTGGTCGAAAATTTTACTCAGAAATTCGTGACCCGAACCTTCAAGGCGCGTCGGGAGGCACTGCTCCTTGAGCGCGAGCGGAGTCTCATGCCGGCGACCCAGCCCTATGTTGAAATTGAAAAGAAAATTCGGGCCCTAACTTCCCAGATCGGGCAGATCCGCCATTCGATCGAGAAGGCCAATGAAAACTGGGCCAATATAATCAATCGCAACCTGAACCTCTTCATGGTCCAACATGGAATCGCGTCCGAGACCGAAGCTGCAATTTTACAGCAAAAAATGGGGTCCGAACAGCGCAAGGTGGTGAGTAATCTCACGATCGATATCCATCATCTCGAGTGGTGTCAGAACTTGTGGATCCATCGTCTCAATGGCGGGCAGATCGAGAACGAGAAGCGCCAGTTCGTCCGGGCCTGTCCTTACGCCGACTGTAGAGGTTTCTTGAGTACGGCCTGGAAGTGCGGGATGTGCGAGAACTGGGTCTGCCCCGAGTGTCACGAGGGCCGAGGGCCGAACAAGGATGGCGAGCATACATGCGATCCGAACAATGTAGCCACGGCGCAGCTCCTGGCCCGGGACTCTCGGAACTGTCCCAAGTGCGCCTCTTTGATCTTCAAGATTAACGGGTGCGACCAGATGTATTGTACCCAGTGTCACACGCCGTTTAGTTGGCGGACCGGTCGGGTCGAGACGGGTCAGATTCACAACCCGCACTACTATGAGTACATGCGTCAGCACGGTACTCTTCCTCGGAACCCCGGGGATGTGCCCTGTGGGGGCCTGACCGACTGGGCGTGGATGGCGCGTCATCTGAAAAGGGATGAATTTTGGAACAAAATTGCAGGGGCTCATCGATCATGGGGTCATTGTCGGTGGGCCGTCATCCCTCGGTATACAATCGACAATAATGCAGACAATAGGGACCTTCGTATCAAGTTGATGATCGGTGACATCAACGAGGACGAATTCAAGCGGAAAATTCAACAGCGCGAGAAGGCCCGGCAGCGTAAGACGGACATCCTCCAAGTTCTCGAGATGTACCAGGCCGTTCTGGTCGATGTGTTCCAGGTGTTTACCCACGACCTCGGCGTACCGAACCTTGTCGCGGCTCTCGACGAGCTCAGGAACCATGTGAACTCGACACTTAGAGCCGTCTCGCACCGTTACAGTAAGTGTGCCGTACCACTGCTCAACGAAAATCTCGAGTTCCGTTAGGTCTGAAGATGCTGCGTTATTGGTACTTCCGGGGACCCGTCCCTTACCATGTCATATTCAGACTTTTTCGGATACCCAAATACAGGAGGTCATTCAGTTGTCCCGAATTAGGAGTCGGGTCCCCAAAAGTTTTTTAGTTCGGGTACAAAACGTTTTGTAGAATTTTGAATCAAAATTGGGGGGGTCTTTGGAACTATCATTTCGGAAGCCTGAACTCCAACCTCCCGGACCTGCCGGGATCGCACCATCAGGGATCCAAAATATCCTATAAAGACCCCAACAACAAATCCAATCATCATACTTCCAAAACCCCTCCCCCCTTTAAAAACAATTCGGTCCATTTTACAAAATAAATTCTAAGGGCAACTAAATTAATTTCGGTCGGCATGGTCAAAACCCCCCTGAAAAGTCCGGGAAATAGGTACAGTTGATGATAGAATAAATAGGTACAGTGGTCCATAGAAATAGGTACCGGGGTCCATGGGGGGTC
>Ga0222712_10000720_pt1 | contig 42122 bp, 28 predicted proteins | sample C33_657DmetaG_FD_165043 | JGI IMG/M metagenome (GOLD analysis project Ga0222712, IMG submission 165043) | Estuarine water microbial communities from San Francisco Bay, California, United States - C33_657D | ecosystem: Environmental > Aquatic > Marine > Unclassified | place: USA: California... | reverse complement strand
ATTGATAGTTTCTTTATTGATATTCCCAAAGAATTTTCAACCTATAAAGATGATCTTCGTACAAGAAGAGCAATAGAAAGAAATATTGAAATTATAGGAGAAGCATTGAGCAGAATTATAACAAAAGATGAGGCTATCAAAATATCAAATGCTAGAAAAATAGTAGACACAAGAAATAGAATTATACATGGATACGATTCAGTATCTGATGAGATTATCTGGGGAATTGTTATCAACCATATCCCAATACTACAAACAGAAGTAAAAGGTTTATTAGGAGAATAATAAGCTACCCTAATTCGCAGCTTCAATCTTTTCTCCTTTCACCGGAGAATAATCTGATTTCAAAACTCCATTTACTTTAAGTTGATCAAAATAACATTTAGCACCAGTTGCCTTTGTCATATCCTCCATATTTTGTAAATGAAAATGTAAATGAGCTTCTGAAGAATTCCCAGAATTTCCACACAAACCTATTAATACTCCTGCGCTTACTTTCTGACCCTGCTTCACCACGATGGAATGTTGTTTAAAATGTGCAAAGAAAGCATATTCACCAGAAGCTGTTTTAATGATAACAGTATTCCCTGGTATATAAATAGGATTTAGAACTCCTGGAATATTATCCTTTACGCCATCCACCACCAATACTACTTCACCATCACATGGTGCATATAATTCCTTACCAAAAGCATAATAGTCCTCATTAGACTCCCCTGTACCTTTGTGGGTAGAACCTTGCTCATCTTTAATCAAGATATCAAATGCATTTTTTTGAGTAACACTTTCCACATGATAGTTTTGCTCCTTCGTATCTCCACCCCATGTAACTGACCACTCGCCTTTAAATGGCAATTTCATTTTGGTGGTATTTCTTACAATTTCTTTTGATTCGGTATATGGTTTAAATAATAAACCTGCAATTTCATTCTTTGAATTCAATGATATTGTCATACCTAAGACTGCGTTATCAAAAGTAGTTTCATATAATGCTGATGAAATTTGTAGTCTAACAAACCTTATTTTTTTAATAGATCCTAGTTGCAATTTTAACCCTGCACTTACCTGTGTAAATTTTTCAATTGGTAAGGCCGCATTCATTTCCGGGGAAAACATTGCTACAATACTGTCGTTTTTACTTTCATTAAAAAAAGACACAAATTTTGTTGATACTTGTTTGTAGTTGTCTTTTTCAGTCTGCGAGCTAGCAGAATTGAATATTGATAAAAAGGCAATAAGAATGAGTATGTTTTTCATGGATGCAAATTAGTACAAATGATATTAATTGGTTTGGGGAGATTTAGAGTGATGTTTTCATGACACAACAAAGGACCCACGATTTAACGAAAGTCCTTAATTTACATTCAGCGAGACCGAGATTTGAACCCGGGTCCGCCGAAGGCGGATATGAAGATTTTTCAAGAAAATGAAGGCGTTGATTTGTAGTGAGTTACATTTTGACAAAACGGAAATCAACCGATTTGAACCGAATTCAGGGGGTATTTTCCTGACGCAGTGGTTGTTTGAAAATTCTAGTCTCAGTCAGTTCAAAACCTTGCTTGTAATAAGCATAAAAAAACTCTAAAATCATAAATAAATCGGTGTTCCTTTTATACACTTGTGGCAAGCTTTTGTACCCTTTTGTACTGTTTTTTGTGGCTCGGTTACAATTTTACTACTTTAATTTTATTGTATATTTATTCTGGATGGTAATTGTTTTACTTGAAAGTATAATCGACCACCAATTGTGTTAATGGTATTTCCATTTAAATTTTGATAAATCCTCGTAGTTACAACATCTCCTACATTTAAACTCATGATTAAATTTGTACTTGCGTGTGGTGCTCTTGTATTAGATGAAGTTTGTGCCCAAAAATCTGCAACAGACTGTAAAGATCCATTAAGGGATAAGATAACTGCAAACTCATTACCTATTCCGGAGCCCGAATGTGGTTCCAACGTTGCAGTGAAGTAAAACTCATAAATTCCTGCTCTTGGACAAGTCCATACACCAGTAGTAGAATTCCATGCGGAAGGAAAATTATTAATCCAACCCGTACCATTCCAATTAGTAACAATTGTTTCAGAATTGTAAGGAATAGATTGTGACGAAGCTTTATTAGCGGACAAGTAAATAGGAGTTTCTCCTCCAATAAAACTACTTGCTTTTACACTTCCATTAACCTCCAGCTTTTCTGTTGGCATACTCGTTCCAATACCAAATTTTCCATTGTCTAAAATGGCAAATCCCGTTGCTTCACCGCTAGGTGAAGGAAAAATTCGAAGTCAAGGATTATTAGCATTTGAAACCTGGTCTATCACCCATGTTTGAGCAGCTGGCGAAGTAGAAAATGGTGCAGGTTTAAGATTTATTTCAGCACCTTCCTCTCCTGTTCCACTAGTAGTAGGATTCAATACTAAAGATCCTGGAACACTACCGTTGCTGGAACCAATTTCTAAAGTTGCGCCAGGCGAATTGGTTCCAATACCCACTTTACTATTTGTAACCACATTTCCAGACCCACTTGGCGTTAAAGTAATATTTTGATTTGAACCTCCTGCTGTAAATGTTAAAGCTCCAGTACCTGTAATTGAGCCGGTTGTTGTTCCTGTACCTCCATTCGCAACTGGTAGTATTCCTGTAACACCTGTTGTTAGAGGTAGTGCAGTTGCATTCGTTAAAGTTGCAGAACTTGGTGTACCTAATGCAGGTGTTATCAAAGTTGGACTTGTATTCAAAACAACACTTCCTGTTCCAGTCGATGTTGTAGTTCCAGTACCCCCATTAACAACAGACACAACGTTTGTTGTACTATTAATTATATAAATCCAGGCTGTCCCATTGTAGTAATATAATCCTGAAGTGCCATCTGTTTGGTAAACCATTAAACCTGCTGCAGGACTTGGTATATTACCCCTTTGTGATGCAGTCATTCTTGGAGGTAAAAAGCCTTTATTTTCAGAGAATACTTCAAACTTTGCAGATGCATGAGGACTTGTTGTTCCTATCCCCGTTTGAGCACTTACTTGCAATGAAAAAAGCAAAGCAGTAAAAAAAAAATATCTTAACATACTTAATCTTATAGTTACTTAACAAAAATAAAAAAATGAATTAAAATAAAAACTCCTAGATCGAAAAAAATGAAAAAAACTCACGCAGAAACAACAAAGGACCCACGATTTAACGTAAGTCCTTGATTCTCATGTAGCGAGACCGGGATTTGAACCCGGGTCCGCCGAAGGCGAATATGAAGATTTTTTGAAAAAACGATATTAATAAATAACCATTTCAATGGCTTTTATAAAACATCATAATGAAATAGATAAACCCAATTTGAACCAATCGTGGCATTTCATTACCTAGGGTTTATACCGTGGGCTTTTTATTTAATGTCATGTAGTTGGAATAAAAACTCAGAGAAGTTGACCAAGGAATGTACTAAAGCTGCATAAAAAACATTCTTCGTTTTTAAATAAGTATATCCATAGGCCCACCCTGCCACCGCTGCCAATCCAACAAATATAATTGACCCTTTGTGATAATGTGCCAATCCAAAAATCATACTGATGATTGCCAAAGCTGTATAGGTTCCGATTGCTTGAGCTTGCTTTTTTTCTAAGAAATAAGCAGCAGAAAATAATACCAGCGTTATGAGAATAGGGAACCATATTAATTCAATAGCCAAAGCATAAGCAGTCAAAGCAGATAAAAAAAGTATACTAACAATGCCATATTTCCAATAGGCTTTCCAAGCACCTGATTGATTGATTTGCTGCGCCAACATATTCTGCAACAATCCCCTAAAAAATAATTCTTCGAAAATGGCTGTTCCTATCCAAATACGCATAATCTCTAAAACCGATTTAGCAAAACCATCCCTCATTATTTCTTCAAATGGATGAGGATTTACAAAACCAAAAGTCCAAGCAATCACGTACACAAATCCCAAGAAAGATATCCAAGAAATAAGTGCGATACCTAAAAAAGAAGATTTGAAAATAGGGTAAAATCCAATGTCTTTTATTTTTCTAATTTGTCCGAAAGCATAGACCATCATCAATGCCCAAGAGATCTTAAACATTGATCCAAAACCATTGCCTTTAACTGGCAAGTTGGTATCGCCTTCAAAACTAATCAGCGTTAAAGGAACTATAAAGAGAAGTAAAATAAGGTAATCTATCCTGCCAATATTAGTTCTCGAGTGAGCTTGATAATATAGAACAGGGAATACAAAAAGAAAAGGCACTAAACTTCCTGAACCTTTAAAAGGTGATTCATGATGAATGCCCACGTAGATGATTAATATGAACCACAGAAAGATAGGAAATAGAAGTGGCTTTTGTTTGTCCATCCAACCTGCTTCATCCAAATAAATCTGTACTGCTGGATTTCCAATATTAAAGAGAAAAAAATAAATGATGGCTACAAATGGTAAGGCAATCAGCAGTTCTTGGGTTGGAATTTGCCTTTGATAAAAAATAAATAAACCAAGATATAAAATGGTGAGAAGGCCGCCGGTATAAAAATGTTTAGGTATGATTTTCATTTTGTACTTAAAATAGTTGGATTAGAAAATTCAGCTAGCCGAATTTTCTAATCCAACAAATTGATAAAACAACTAAAAAGTAAATAACTATTTCTTCTGACTTTCTCTTTTTGCAAGCGCTATTAAAGAGGTGTCTTTTACTCTTTTTAATTCTTCAATTGTAAAAGCGGCAGTTCTGGCTTCCAAATCTTTTCTAATCTTAGCCACTTCTTTTGACAACACCTGTGGAGAATCAAGTTTATTTTTTGCACGGTTGCCACCAAATTCATAACGAGCATAAGTCAACACATTAGCGATCCAATTATTACTATTGGAAGCTAGAGAAGGCATTTCAGAAGGATAAGTTTTGCCATTAATTGGCCCCTTTAAACCCTTCAATATAACTTCAATAGCCATATGTTTATTTCCAACAGACAAAGGTATTGCTCCAACAAGTGAAGGCGCTGGCATTGAACTTCCTGTAGTGACAATCCCCTTTCCATCTGCTCCATGACAAGTCGCACAAGTAGATCTGAAAGTTACTGCTCCACTAAGAATAGGACCTTTCACCTTTGCTGGTAAATTACCTAGTCTTGCTGAAAGGTTTTTCACCAACTCCCTTTTATCCATAGCATCTTTTACCGCCGTTAGCATTTCGTTATTTGATTGATGAGATAACATTTCAGTAACCACAGCAGTTGATTTTGATTTATTATAATGGTAGATGGATAACATCACTTGTGTTTGTACATCAAAGTCAGCATCGTCTTTCATTTTATAAACTGCATTGGTAATTTCAACATCATTTTTACTTAAAAAAGATTCGCTAATCCATACTGCTGCTTTTCTAACTTTAGGATTAGGATCATTTAATGCATGAAGTAGTACTTCTTGATCAATGCCATATAAACCATCTAATGTCCAAAGCGCATGAATCCTTGCTAAATGAGCAGCGTCATCATTAGGAGTACCAGGCTTTGAAGTAGCTATTTCTTTCAAAGCAGGAATCACTGATTTATCTCCTTTGATTACTAAAAGCTTTTGAGCATTATCTCTCCACCAACCATTTGGATGTCCTAAGTATTTTACTAAAGTCGCAGGTGATTCATTCAACATATTCGGTTGTTGAACAGCCTTCTTTTCTCCATCATGCACTACTCTATAAATACGGCCACGACCAATATTTTTTGCTAGCCCTAGGCTATCAATTTTATTACGTAGAAAAGTTTCTTTTTTTGTCCAGTTTCCTTGCTGTACAATTCCACGGTAAATATCAACGATGTATAAATTGCCATCCGGACCAGTAGCACTATTTAAAGGACGGAAATTCATATCAGAGGAAGAAATAAATTCTTCTTGATTGTAAGCATTTTTTAAAACTGTCTTACCATTTACATTAGACACTTTAGCCCTTCTTATAATTCTTCCTACTGGCTCACATACAATATAATCACCTATAAAATCTTTAGGGAATGCATCTCCTCTATAAATAGATTGACCACAAGCAGCAGTAAAATGATTTAAAGTATTATTAGCACGCAATCTAGCAGCACCACCTTGTACATCTGGTGTAGCAATGATTGGCCACACTTCTTGAAACTCTGGTCCAAACTGATCAGGAAAATTTAATCTTCCATAAACAGGGTTAATTTGAAATCCTAATACAGGGTTTTCACCTCCAGCACTAGAATAAAATAATCGGCCATAGTTATCATGAGTTAAACCCCACTGGCCATCACCGCCAGTTGGCATTTTATCAATTCGGATGGAATCATTCTCATATCTAAAACGAGCTCCCTCATAAGTTACATACATCCAGTTATCTATATTCCAATCTAGTCCACTTCTTTGATGCTCCATATTCGCATCATTGCTTGAATAAGTTGGATCTTGATACACTATTTTTTTCTTATCCGCTTTGCCATCTGCATCGGTATCCTCATAACTTGAAATAGTGATGGTATTGGTTTCATTTACCAATAATTTAGTACCCACACATTGAATCATTCTAGGCAATAAAAGGCTATCAATAAAAACTGAACTCTTATCCATTACACCGTCATGATTCGCATCTTCTAATAACATGACTCTACTATAAGGCATTTGCTCTCCCGTGGCATCTGCATCTTGCATATAAGTTAACATCTCCGCTACATACATTCTGCCATTCGCATCCCAAGTAATAGCAACCGGCTCTTTAATCATCGGCTCACTAGCAACCAATTCCATGTGATACCCTTCTGGAAGATGCATGGTCTTTAAACTTTCTTCTGGCGTATTATAAGCACTGGAAGGAGTTGGATCAAATTCAGGTTTTTTACTGCCCTTTTTTAGTCCGCAGCTGAATAATAAAGAACAAATTAATAATCGACAAACTAACTGGATTTTAAGTTTCATATTTTTTATTTATAAATAAGCAAGCGTTGTAAGTAAATAAATTAAAAACAATTTTTATATAATAATTAGAATTTAATTGGCTAATTTAGAACTATAAATATATTATTTATTTGATTATTGACAATCATTTATTTTGAAGTCTAGCCCCTAGTGAAGATATAGTGAAAAGCACTCAAAGAATAAATTGTAAAATAGCTGTAAGCCTTTAAGGTAAGGGATTTGAAGGATTTCTTCAATTGGAATAAGTTTATTTATGGCTTAGTTTATCCAAAGCTTCTTTTTTCTGTTTATCATCAAGCTTGCTTTTCAGTATTGATTTACTAATCTGATAACTAATCGATAAGCGAAAATTTTGGGTATTACTTTGGCTATAACTATCAATTTTAAAATGGGTACCCTCTGAATAGCCTCTATACGTCTGTGAGCCAAAAAGATCATAAGCAGAAAGAGATGCAATTAATTTTTTATTTAGAAATTTATGCATTACGCTAAGGCCTATATTAATATTGCTATTACTTTTTCCTTGAGGATTAACATAACTACCATAGCGATTATTTGCCTCAATAGTGGTTAGCTTAGTAGGAGAATAGGAATAATTGATAGTGGCATATTCGGTTGCCCCATTTACATACTTGTATAATAATTTTTCTCTTTCACTAAATTTATAATAAATATATCCACCACTTACGTTTACTCTAAACTTTCTTGTCACCGTTATACCTGCCCACATACTTCCAGAAAATTCTTCTTGATCAGAAATATTCTGATAGGTAGTTTGTGTTTTTCCACTGTCAATCAAAGTACGAATAGAACTGAATACATTTTTAATTTGGCTATACCCAAGATTAGCGTTTAAATTAAATTTACTTTTTACATAACTAACATTAAGATCAAAGTTGCTAGTTAATGCAGGTGTAAGCAAAGGGTTACCAAATCGTATATTATATGGATCACTATAGTCTATATTGGGATTGAGTTCAATAATTCCAGGCCTGCGAATAGTTTCACGATAAACTAAGGTGGTGTTGAATTGCTTATTAAATTCTTTAAACAATGTAACGCTAGGCAATAGACGTAAATAAGCGTTATTGGCATCTGCAGAATTTCCTTTTACAAACTTAAAATCTGATAAGGTCTGTTCACCCTGTACCCCTGTAACAATTCTCATTTTTTTGGGCAGAATAAGCACTAGTGCGGTTCGTAGCGTAATAATTGATTGATCAAAATAAAAATTATTACTCAGCATTTCATCAGTAATATAATTATTGTCAATTTTATCTAAATAACTAGTACTTAAAATATTATGATGCGCATTGATCGTGTACGAAGCTCCTGTAGAAATGAAAATCGTGCCGGTGTCATTGAGCGGCATGTTATACTTACTACTGAAATAAAAAGAACGAACATAATTATCAGTAAGCTGCACCTGAGTAGAATCCAAACCAGTAGGCAAAAAATTAGATTGAAGAAACTGTTGATAAAAATCTCGGCCATTGTTGTTTTTACTTAAACTCAGCCCGCTCCATAATTGCAATTTCTCAACTGGATTTTTCCCTTTCCATTGATAAGAACCTGAGAAGGAATGACTATTACCATCCCCATTGTATTCATTAGTACGTGTGTTGGCTTTATATAAAATAAAATCATCATCCAGATTTTTAGAAAGGATTTCTGAATGCCTGTCGAAGTAATTTAAATTTCCCTGATATACTAAACTTGCGTTGGTATTTTTATTGAAATCATAATCTGCCTGAACCCGCATATTGGGATAGATATATCGATTATAAAATTCTGTATTCGTATAAAAATAATTAACCGAATCTGTATAAATATTTTGTCTGTGGGAATAAGAATTACCTTTATCAATACCACTACCCACACCTAAGCTGGTAGTTAAATTAAGTTTACTAGTACGATAATTAAAATTACCAGAGATCCCTTTATCTCCTCTAGTTCCACTACTGATTCCGATTCTTTCATAAATACCAATTCGACCCTTTTTGGTTATAATATTAATAACGCCTCCAGGATAGGTTGCATATTCAGGAGGAGGGTTACTCATTATTTCTACCTTTTCAATTACATTAGCCGGTAAACTTTCTAGTAAATCAGACAACTGTTGGCCACTTAGATTTACAGGTTTCTCATCCATTAAAATTAGCGGAGTTTTTCCCTGCATTAAAAGTGTGCCATCCCCATCTACATTCATTAACGGTAAATTACGAAGCATCTCAGATGCACTACTTCCGCTGCTCAAAGGGCTCTCAGAAACATTAAAAATTAATTTCCCCTCTTTGCTCTCAATCATTGGCTTTTCGGCATAGATGATCACTTCATTCATGGAAGTAGTAGCCTCATTCAACCTTAGGTCTGCCAAAAAAATATCTATCTTGTCTTTGTGTACACGAATACTATCCATTGCTAGAGTAGAGTAACCAACAGTAGTGATAGATAATTTATAATAATCTGGATTCAATTTCTGAAAATCAAATCCGCCATTTTTGTCTGCTACACGGTTAATAAATGCTGCTGTGTCGTTAGGACGCTGAAGACTCACGCCAGCAAAAGCTAATGGTTTGCCAGTTTTACCATCTATTATATTACCTGAAATGGTACCTAAGGAGCTTTTAGATTTAACAATTTCCTGTGCTGAAATAGTTGACAGAAACCCAATAAAGCAGATGGTTAATAGTGTTTTGAACATTTTTTGGTAGAATGGCGCAAAGTAACTACTAAATTGTCAATTTTTAGCCTAAAACATGAATAAATTCAAAAAAAACAAGCCTTCTCTTATAAATCAATTATTTACTTAATTTATTGGAATAATAGGACATGGCTAATAAAAAAGGTAGGTAATTCTCTAAGAACTACCTACCCTATTCTATATCTATTTAGAAAAATTACTCTTCTACCAAAAGAAGGAGTATAAGGCAACTAAAATGCCCGCAACAATTAATGCCCCTACTGCAAAAGTGTTGTCCAATTTAAACATCGATCGATCCACTTCCAATCCATTGGATTTTATTCCTCTCTTATAATCAATCTTACTGATGATATACATTACAATAACACAAATTATAAATACAAAACCCATCCTATCCATAAAAGGAATTTCATATAATGAACTACCATCCGTATGCTTTATCAGTGTGGTGAATCCATAAGGTTGCAAAAATGAAAGATCTATAACTGAAGGAATGAATTTAAAAAATATAGATAATGCAAAGCCCCCCACTGTTGCAAACAATGCTGCATTAGAACTTGTTTTTTTCCAGAAGAAACCTAATATAAACATGGCAAAAATACCAGGACTAACAAATCCGGTATACTCTTGAATAAATTCAAAGCCTCCTTTTTTATCTATTCCCATAAATGGAGATAAGAGACAGGCAATCAACATGGCAACCAATACTGCGATCTTACCCGTTTTTACCAATTGTAATTCAGTAGCAGAAGGATTGAGTTTTTTCTTATAAATATCTAAAGTGAAAATAGTAGAAATGCTATTCGCTTTACCCGCTAATGAAGCCACAATAGCTGCTGTCAATGCTGCAAAAGCAAGCCCCTTTAATCCAGTAGGCAAGAGATTCAATAATACAGGATACGCTTTATCAGGCATCAACTCTCCATTCAACATCATCTCTGTTTGGAAATATCCTTCTTGATATAATACATAAGTTGCAATACCTGGCAATACAACAATGACGGGCATTAACAATTTCAAAAATGTAGCAAACAAAATCCCTTTTCTAGCAGTTTTAAGATCTGCACCTAATGCCCGCTGAGTAATGTATTGATTACAGCCCCAGTAATTTAAATTTCCAATCCACATTCCTCCAATCAATACCGTTAAGCCAGGTAAGCTAGGATAATTGGCGTTGTCAGTTTTAAATATCATATGAAAATGATCATCTGATTTTTCCATCATCTTTTTAAAACCATTCACCACTCCACTCGTATGATAATGATCTGCTACCATAGTAAGCGCTATGTAAGTAGTTACCAAGCCCCCCAATACTAAAAAGAAAACTTGAATTACATCCGTATAACCAATCACCTTCATTCCGCCGAGGGTGATGACAATTGCAAAAATTGCTAGCCCATACATACACACAAAAAGATTGATTCCAGAAATACTACTGATCGCTAAAGCGCCTAAGTATAAAATAGAAGTAAGATTTACTACTACATATAATAACAACCAAAAAACAGCCATGATCATTGCTACTGTTGAGTTGTAGCGTTGACTCAAAAACTGCGGCATCGTATAAATCTTGTTTTTTAGATAAACAGGTAAGAAGAAAATAGCCACTACCAATAGTGAAGCACCTGCCATCCACTCATAAGTAGAGATGGCCAATCCCATTTGAAAACCATTTCCACTCATGCCGATAAACTGTTCGGCACTTATATTACTTGCAATCAAAGAGGCTCCAATTGCCCACCAAGTAAGTGACCCTTCCGCTAAAAAATAATCATGAGATGCTGAAACGGTGCTCTTCTTTTTTTTGTAGTAAACCATATAGCCGTAGCCTGCTACAATAAAAAAATAAACAAGAAATACAAGATAGTCTGGGGTCTTTAAGGCATTCATACTATTAATTGAATTTTAAAACAGCATTTTATTTTGTACAAAATGTAATCCCTTCTTTTTACAGTTAGTAATTTAAAGATATGTTTTTATTTATTATGTCTAGATGCTTTGGATTTACTTTAAAATTAGAAAGGGGTCTCATTGAATTGAAACCCCTTTCTTTAAAACAATTTTATTAGTAGCGCCACTTTCACCAATCCTTTATCTAAATCACTTTAATCATTAGTAATTGAACGTTGCTTTAGTTTTCTAAAATTTTTTATTCGATGAAAGGTGAGATAGTTAGCATTGTGATAATTATCAGCTCCTCCCTCTTCATCATCCCAAGCTGTTCTAGATAAGTAGATAATATGATTGCCATCAAACTGCCAATCAATATATTGAAAACCATGCTTCAACACATCTGGATGAGAAAGAAGCAACTGATGTGTGGTCCATTTTTTTAAATCAGGAGAACTTTTAATAACGAGTTGATTACGCACTGAACCAGCATCCATATTTTTAAATTCGGAAGAACTGCTGTTACAGATGGTCCAATAAAGTTTAGATTGGGCATCATAACGAATTGAAAACTTTTTAGCTCCACCTTCAAAATCTAGAAATCCTGTTGCTGGATCAAATGATGCAATTAATCCATCCTCGCTAATATTAACAATGGCTGCTTGTTCACGCCCTTTTTCGGTAGAGGATACCCGCAAATAATCAACCAACTTGCCATCAGGAGTTAGCACCGCATTGCCTTCAATCCAACCTCTAAATTTCCCGTCCAAGTAAGCAGGATTATGAGGAAGAAAATTAGTAGTGGTCCATGAAGATGCTTCTAAAAGATCTGCATTCACTGGGGCAGATATCATCATAGCGCTGTATCTAAATCCCCACAATTTACTATCTGACTTTGCATTTTCAATTGCGCGCCAGATTCGATTGTTATGAATCAGCATTGGCATTGGAGCAGTATGATATTCTCCCTCTCTTAATAAACCCGCCTTGCTTGAAGTGGGTTCAGTCCATGTCTTTCCTCCGTCAGCAGAACGTCGAATAATCAAGTTTCCATGATGTTTCCATGTTCCCATCAGATATAATAATCCCTGGTGAACAAAAAGGTTAGACCAAAATTGCCCCTTTATTAAAGAGACTTTTTTCCAAGATTTACCATTGTTAGAAGATTGAAAAACTGCTGTAGAAGCTTGCTCATGCTCCTTAGATGCAGGTCCAAAATAATCATGCGAAGCCACTAGCTTTCCATCTGGTAATCTACAAATGCTCGGAGATCCAATAAAAGTTTTGGTGGACGCTGGAACATAGTCCACTACTATTCCTGGAACTTTAGTTGACTGTGCTTTCAACAAAAAGGAAGAAAGGGATAATATTGTCACCAGAAGAATGGCGCATCTAATTGAAAAAATCTTATACATAAATTTTAATTAATTGATTAGTAAAAATAAAAAGCTACTCAATAGTACAATGAAATATAAGTAAGCCTGATCATTCGATTGTAATATTGAAGCTACACAATTTTAACAATTGAAAAGTAAATTGAGAATAAATCATTCAAAATTTTGTAGGCTACTGTTAAAAAATTATGCAATGGGTTGTAATACTTTTACTTAAAACAAAAGAATGAATACAAAATACTGTAGACCATTTATTAGAAATACTTTAAATTACCTTTTTAAAATTAATAATAGATCTCTCCCTTTACAATCAAATATTATGAAGAATACGCTTCTTGTTCTAGCAATGCTAATATGTTCATTGTTATCTAACGCTCAATCTTCCAAATTGCCCAAGCCCAATCCACTTAGATTATGGTATGCTCAGTCCGCAACCATCTGGGAAGAGGCACTTCCAATTGGTAATGGTAGATTAGGTGCAATGGTTTTTGGTGGTGTAGAAGAAGATCATATTCAGTTTAATGAAGAGACTTTATGGACGGGCGCTCCCAATGATTATGCGCATCCAGGCGCTTCCAATTATTTAGGTAAAATAAGAGAATTGCTATGGCAAGGAAAACAAGGTGAAGCCGAGAAATTAGCGATGGATAAGTTTATGAGTGTTCCACTAACTCAGCGCAAATACCAACCCTTTGGAGATATATGGATGCGATTCCCCTCACAAGGAGGAGTAAGCAATTATCAACGTGAGCTTGATCTAACTACTGCAATTTGTCGTACAAGTTACCAATCGGGTTCAACTAAATATTCGCGTGAATATTTGGCAAGTGTTCCCGATCAAACTATTGCGATTGCTCTAAATGCAGATAAAAAAGGAGCGATTACATTTGATCTTTCTCTTTCAGCATTGCATGAAGGCTTTACCACAATTGCAAAAAATGATGGTACAATAGAATTGAATGTAAAAGTAAAAGATGGAGTGCTTACTGGTACTGCAAAAGTACGCGTGATGATTAAAGGTGGAACAATTTCCATTTCACAAAATCAACTTCACATTGAAAAGGCCGACCAGGCGACCATCTATTTAGTAGCAGCCACTAGTTTTATTAATCCCAAAGATGTATCTGGAAAACCTGAACTACTTTGTAATCAATATTTATCGAAGATAGGGACTAAGAAATTTGAGTGGGTAAAACAAAATCATAGTAAAGATTATCAATTTTATTTCAATCGTTTTTCAATTGATTTAGGTCATGCGGCCGCTGAAAATAATCCCACGGATACTCGGCTAAAAGAAATGCAGAACGCAATGGATCTTTCATTAAGTGCGTTGTATGTTCAGTATGCGCGTTATTTAATGCTTTCAAGTAGTAGGCCAGGGACCTATCCTGCAAATCTTCAAGGTATTTGGAATAATAAAACTAATCCACCGTGGGACAGTAAATACACTGTCAACATCAATACAGAAATGAATTATTGGGCGGTTGAAACGCTTAATCTCAGTGAATGTCATGAAGCTTTATTTAAGATGATAGAAGAAGTAATTCCTTCTGGCGAGCAGGTGGCGAAAGTTCATTACAATGCTAAAGGTTGGGTATTACATCACAATACTGATTTGTGGCGTGGGGCAGCTCCGATTAATCATTCGAATCATGGCCTATGGGTATCTGGAGGAGGTTGGTTATCGCATCATTTTTGGGAACATTTTCTCTATAACCGAGACACCGCATTTCTTTCCAAAAGAGCTTGGCCTGTATTAAAAGGAGCTGCTCAATTTTACAAAGATTTTCTAGTAGCTGATCCAACAACTGGCTTATTAGTTTCTTGTCCCTCCAACTCTCCAGAGACTGGTGGACTTGTTTCTGGACCTACAATGGATCACGAGATCATAAAAAGTTTATTCAAAATTTGTATTGAAGCTGCCGAAATAATTCATCAGGATAAAGCCTTTGCAGATTCGCTTAAATTAATTCTACCCAAGATAGCTCCCTATAAAATTGGCAAATTTGGACAGTTGCAAGAATGGGTAGAAGATGTAGATGATCCAAATAATAAGCACCGACATGTATCCCATTTATGGGGAGTATATCCAGGAAATGAAATTAACTGGAAACAAAACCCTGAACTAATGGAAGCGGCAAAAAAATCATTGATTGCTCGCGGTGATGAAGGAACAGGATGGAGCCTTGCATGGAAAATTAATTTCTGGTCTCGATTCAAAGACGGTGATCATGCATGGAATATGGTTAAATTACTTTTAAGGCCTATTGCACAAACCGGTACAAAGATGACAGGGGGTGGGTCCTATCCAAATCTTTTTGATGCTCACCCTCCATTTCAAATTGATGGTAATTTTGGTGGTGCAGCAGGAATAATAGAGATGTTGATGCAGAGTCATCTTGGCGCTATCGATATTTTACCTGCGCTTCCATCCGATTTGTCTGCTGGAAAAATTCATGGTCTTCGTGCGCGCGGAGGATTTGAGCTTGACTTTTCTTGGGATAAAGGAATGCTTAGCTCATTAAAAGTAAAATCTACTGCTGGCGGAAAACTAGTACTAAATTATAAAGATGTACAGGTTAGTTTTTCTACTAAAAAAGGTGAAGTGCTAAAATTCAATAATCAATTACAACTCATTAAATAAAGCATTCTTTTATTCTATGAATTTAAATTATAAAAAAATTAGGCACAGTTTTTTTCTTTTAGTCTTTCTGCTATTTTCTAAAAATATCATTGCGCAAAAAAAGCCAAACGTAGTCGTTATTCTTGCGGATGATATGGGTTACAGCGATATTGGAATATTTGGTTCTGAAATAAAAACTCCAAACCTAGATGCATTGGGCAAAGGAGGTGTATTATTCAATCAATTTTACAATGCAGGGCGCTGCTGTCCAAGCAGAGCATCCTTACTCACAGGCATGTATCCTCATAAAGCTGGAATGGGAGGAATGGTAACTACCAAAAAATACGATCACAACAAAGCCTTTCAACCTTACCAGGGATTTTTAAATTTAGCCACTCCTACCATTGCAGAAGAATTACGAAAAAATGGATATCAAACTTTAATGACCGGTAAATGGCATGTAGGTGAACAAAAAGAAGACTGGCCCAATCAAAGAGGATTCGATCATTATTTTGGACTCATATCAGGAGCTAATAGTTATTATGAATTGCTATCAAGGCGACAAATGATAGAAGATAATCGAAAATTTATTCCGGATGAAAAATTTTATATGACGGATGCGATCAGTGATAAAGCAGTTGCCTATTTACAAAATACGAATCCATCTAATCCCTTTTTTCTTTATATAGCCTACACGGCTCCGCATTGGCCATTGCATGCGCCTAAAAATATTATAGACCAATATCGTGATAGGTATACCAAAGGATGGGAAGTATTGCGCCAGCAACGTTTTAAAAAACAAAGACAACTAGGTCGATTAAAAAATGTGGCTCAACTTCCTCCGATAGATCCTACAATTGCAAAATTTGATACCATCACTAATCCCTCCCTTTGGATAGATAAAATGGCAACCTATGCCGCAATGGTTCAGGTAATGGATGAAGGAATAGGAAGAATTATTCAAAAAGTTAAAGATCTGGGCGAATGGGAAAATACCCTATTCGTATTTTTATCTGACAATGGTGGATGTCATGAAATTTTAGATGACCGATCAGTAGTTGATTTGGGGGAAGATGGATATAAAAAATCTTTAGTGAGTCCAGTAGGATCGAAAGGAAGTTACACTACTTATGGAAAAGAATGGGCTTCCGCTAGCAACACTCCTTTTAGAATGTATAAACACTGGATGCATGAAGGAGGAATTTCAACACCGCTTTTAGTTTATTTTCCAAAGCTGATCAAAAAAGGATTCCAAACAGATCAAGTTGGTCATATCATGGATCTTTTTCCAACTATTATGGAATTAACTCAAACAAAATCCAACCAATCAGTAGAAGGAAAAAGTTTAGTACCCATCTTAAAAAAAGAAAATAAACCAATCCATGAATTCATTGCATGGGAACATCAAGGAAATCGTGCTATTCGAGAAGGGGATTGGAAATTAGTATGGGATGCCGAAATAAAAAAATGGGAATTATACAATATAAAAAATGATCGAATAGAAGCAAACGATTTAGTAAATAGCTTGCCCGAAAAAAGGAAAGATTTGCTTACCAAATACAATGAGTGGGCATTAAAAATGGGTGTTAAATAAGCAAAAATTATCTATTCAAGCTTTATCAATTCAGCATTGTTAATATCTCGTCAATAATTGTAGAAGATTAATTTTCTGCCAATACAATTATTTTATCGTTTGAATTAAATTGAATTTTGGTGCTTTTATTTGGATTCACTTGAATACCAAAAGCAGCTGTGCTATCCTCTGCTAAATGCTCTAATCGATATCCAAAAGCAGTATGCCCCTTTCTTCTAGCACTCTCAATTATCGTATAAAAATCAACCGGTTCATCATGAGATACATATTCATTAACCGGCTTCAAATAAATTTCACTTCCTTCCGCTTCAAATAAATTTTCAAATACTTTCATTAAAAATTTATTTTCAGATACCTGCGACATTAATAAACTGATTAATTTATCACTCACAATAAAGTCATCAGCTTTAGTGATAGATGCCAATGCTCTGTTTTTTGCATCCAACATTTGGCTGACTACTTTAATATCCTTTGATTCGTCATCTAAAATTTTACGAATATGCAATAGTGTAATTAATGTTGCAGCGTCAGCATCTTGAATACTCATCTCTTCTTTGTAGCAAAGAATCTGAATACTATCGAAACTAGTGATGTTTAGCTTTTCTATGACTTTTCTATTGGTAGTATCATTCAATTGAAAATCTAGTGTACAATTTTGTAAATTGCTTCTTAATTCATTTACCTCTTCTTCATATTTTTCAAAGGAAGAAACGACTACTATTTTTGACTTAGGTCCAACATATTTATCAATTTCAATGATGATAGTAGAAGCAATAGAATTCCAACCTAACAATAATATATTTTCAGTTTTAATTTCATTTGTATTAACATTTACAATTGAAGATTCATCAAAATTATTAAGCTGTTTATCGGATATAAAAATAGTACTATCGTCTTCACTAATAATTATCATGCTGTCATCCTCATTTAAAACATAGTCCATTGCAGGATTTATTTTCACAGATCCATCGATATGCTTAATTCCAATTAATGAAGAATCCTCGTAAAGTGATAGCGCTTCACCATAAGATTTTCCAATTAATTTTTTTTCCGATTGAATATAAATTTCTACTCCATCAAAATCAAACAATTCCGTATAAACTATACTTAGACCGCTTTGTCTGGATGTTTGAACAATAATTTTAGCAATGATATCATCAACAAAAAGTATTTCAGCTTCCTCTTTACCGACCATCTTCGCAACTTCATAATTTGAAATGTCTTTCATTTCAGCAACTATATGATAGGGAGTGGGTCTTCGATTTGAATTATTGGTAATTGCCAAAATAGTTTTAATAGTTAAAGAGTCGGCATTGTCATCTTCATCAGGTGTTAGAATAATGATAGATTTCGATTGCTGAGGATTTACGATCTCTAAATCAGAAAAATCATATGGAACACCACTTCTACAGATTACCTTAGTATTCTTTAAATCACCAATTTTACTTTTAATTTCATCTTCCATTTCAACTTTATCCTTGTCGGCCAATATAACAATTCTAGGATTTGAAACACTTTCATTGGCAATAGCTAATTCTGAAATAATTGTAAAAATTTTAGATGAATATCCTAAAATTAAAGTGTGTCCTTTTTCAATAACAAAGCTTTTCCCTTTTCTTAAATTATTTAGCTTTTCTTCTATAGAGCTACCCAAAACTCCAATCAAAATTGATAACACAAAAATTCCACCTAGGGTAACCAAGAATGATATAATTCTAAATGGCCAACCATTATCTGCGCCCATTGCTCCAGAATCCAAGGCTCTTAACAAACTTTGCCAAATGCTTTCTATAAAACCCAAAGGCTCTTGACTTTCAGGTGCAATTTGTAAATACCAAATGGTAAGTGCTGAGAACAGTATAATAATGAATGATAAAAAACCTAATAATAGAATCATCATGTGAGGACCTCTGCTCATCAAATTGTCAAACCAATATTTAAGTCTTTCTAAAAGAGTAAAATTTTTCATAGTTTTTTTATAAAAAGTTTCTTATTGATATTAAAACCGCTCAATCAAAATTAATACTAAAGGCTAATAAATAACTATGTATTCAGGACATTTTAATTTTATTATATTAATTTATTTAACTATTTAAAATAATATTTTTCAAGATTTGAAATCTATATTAGATTTACAATTGAAATTTTAATACCCCTAGTATTTATGATTAAAACAATTTTAAAAAGAACTTTACTCCTATTAATGAGTTGGCTAATTTCTTCAGATTTATTTTCGCAAAATGTTTTTGGAGAAAAATTAGACTTTAAATTCGCTGGAAGCAATTATTCACCCATGGTGAAGGTCTTTCCAGATAAAAACAGAATCACCCTTTCGCTTTATGATACGGCCAAGAAAATTGCCATTAGGCAAAACATACTATTTGAAAATCTTCCATTAGGTCGTTATCTATCATTTTATAATACTATCGGACTATTGAATGATGGAAATAATAATTTATATCTTTTTGACTTTATTGAAAATAAAAAATACTCCTATACGGGTCAATATAATAGATACAATGAAGGTATCGCTGTGGGAAAATATAATCCAATCTTAAAAAAGAATGTTTTAACAATTATCGATGAAAATTTAAATTTAATTTATACGTTAAATTTAGAGATCAAGCCAAACAGCAAAGAATTTTGGCTTTTACAGTTGGAGGGTACAGACGTCATCAATGGCAGAGTGGCTCTATTAAAATGCGTTAAGCAAGATGTAGATAATTCAAAAAACATTTATCACACCTACGAATATGATGCTTTAAAAAATACAATTAAAAGAATAAAATGAAAATACTGTTTAACCCAGTCATAATAAAGTAGCTATTACTTCATTTATGAAAAGTTAAATTTCTGTTTTGCTGCTTTACTATTTAATCTTTGCTTTAGCATTATTTCAAATGACGATGTTCCCTCAATTTAACTTTGATTGACCCCTATTTCATATAATTAATTTAAACAATACTGTTTACTTTTTATTGAAAAAATAAATTGATTTATTAAACAGTTTGACTATTTAAAGAAAAAATAATTTTAATAACTTTATTTTACCAAAATCAAACAATAAATTGATAAATATAAAAAACTAAAAAATAAAAATGAAAAAACTCCTATTTACGTTAGTGCTTTTTATCGGTTTAAAATCTTTCGGTCAAGTAACTGCACATAACGTCCTTGAAATTGTGATTAAAGATCCTAATGGAAATTTGGTTACATTTTACCATAAGGATAAAGAGCATTGGGAATCGCAAACAAAAGATACTGACGGAGGTATAACTAAAATGCTATTTACTGAAATGGATGAAATTACTGACCATTCTCTTTTTTTAGAAATCAAGGAAATAGGAATAAAAGCAAAATTTGATTTAGCGACTAAAAAAGTGATGATGTACCAAGCCGATCCAGCAACTAAAAAATATCCTGAAACTAGTCAAATGTCCGCTGAAATAGTAAGTTTTAAGTAAAGTACAAACCAACCAAAATTTTATATAAAAATCACCTTATTTTATACTATTTAAATAAGGTGATTTTTTTTGACCTAGTTGAAAAATTATTGTCATTTTACTCAACATTAAATTTTAAATAATGATAAAACCTGTTTTCATTTTATTGGCTCTTTCCCTGATAGGCGGTTTAAAATTAACTGCCCAAGTGACTGGAGAAAATGTCTCTACGATTGTTTATAAAAATGAACAAAAAGTTACGCTGAAGCATATCAAGGAGAAGAAATGGGCCATCTATTTAGAAGGGGCAGAATTAAAAGATGGCTTCGAGTATGGTTTTATGAAAGAGGTTGCTTTTGATTCAAAATCAATCACCTTCGAAAATAGCGAACAGGCTATTCGATATACTTTTGATTTAGTGAACAAGAAGGTATATGTTGCTGAAAAAGATTTCAGCACAATGAAGTTTATGGCCAAAAAGCTAGATCCTAACTTCTCCATTGTAAGTATATCGAGTGACGAAGCTGACAATGAAAAAATGACTGCTAATCATCCAAGTAACCAATCTGAATCTAAGGGGGTTAAGACCAATGAAGTTTTCAATATAGGCTCGACTTACCAAGGTGGTATCATTTTTTATTTAGATGGTACTGGCAAACATGGGTTGATTGTTTCAAAAGAAAATATAGATAAAGAAAAAGTAGATTGGGATAATCAAACCAATAAAGATATTAATAAAACAAAAATTGAAATGGGTTCAGGAGCTGCAAACACGAACGCCATTATCAATGTTTACAATAATTCAAATTACGCTGCAAATATTTGTAAAAAATATAATGCAGGAGGAATGAATGATTGGTATTTACCCAGCTTAGATGAATTAAAATTAATCTACGAAAATTTAGGGCCATCTAGCAAATTTAAAAATATTGGAAATTTTAATAATGATGTGATGGCAGCTTACTGGAGCTCTTCCGAAAGCTCCAATCAAAGTAGTTTTGGTGCTAAATATGCTTGGGTAGTTTTTTTAAATGATGGCACAGCCCAAGAAACCACTAAAAACAACGCTAGTTTTGTGCGTGCAATTAGAACATTTTAATCAACCAAATAGCTACTTCTACAGTATTGCTTTATTCCCCTAATTGTAGACACTATACATCAAGTGATAAAGTATTCGATTACTTATCAAATTCCTGTTTTTTTTCATTTACAATTTAATTTAATTGGCTAAATTGTAAATTATCAAGAAACAATCAAATCTTAATGATCTAAGTCTAACCTATTAAAAAATATTTCATGGAAATTGTGTACGCCATTTTTGAGCAACTAAGAAGATTTTTTGGAATGAGTGGTTTAATTGAAATTATTAAATCAGGCAACTACGAAACCTTACTAACCTATAAAGGCATCGCTAGTGCCCTCCGCCCTTTATTGCAACTCGTCTTAATACTGGAATTATTCAGAGGGCTATTATACCGTAAGTTTAAAGTTATTAATTACAAAATTCCATTTTACGCTTATCTATTCAATTCAATTATAGGAAGGTACATTTCAATTGGGATGACGGTAATTATGATTGGTCTTTTAGAAAAATACGCGATCATCAATATCAGTTTTACTTGGTACTGGTTTATATATGGATATATTGTTTGGGAGTTTGCACATTTCATTTATCATTTCTTAGCTCATAAAGTACGCTTATTTTGGTGTTTACATTCCACCCACCATGCACCTGAAAATATGAGCTTAGCTGTCTCCTATTCTCACTTTTTTTTAGAAGGCCCTTATGCTGATATCATTAGGGTTTCTATTTGCATTCTAGCAGGAGTACCTCCACCCATGTTATTTGTGATCACTTTCATCGATGGTTTCTGGGGATCATTTATACATATTGGAGATACCATGATAAAAGATGCAAGATTTGGAGTGATAGGAAAAATTATCTTAACGCCTTCCCATCATCGTGTTCATCATGCAAGAAATCCACTTTATATGGATACCAATTATTGTAATCTTTTAAATATTTGGGATAGAATATTTAAAACCTATCAGCCTGAGCTTAAGGAAATTCCTGTAGAATACGGTATCACTAGACCTATTCAACCTAATAATTTTTTAGATGCCTATTTTGGAGAAATCACTTTATTGGCAAAGGATATCTACCATGCTCCTGGTATTATAAATAAAATACGCTACCTTTTTATGCCTCCAGGTTGGAGTCATACCGGTGATCATAAAACATCAAAAGTAGTGCGAGAACAGTTTGTTGCTGCTCAAAATATCGAATCCGTTTAATAGCCTTTGAATACCTTTTCAAATGCCTGATAAGCTATTTTATGTAAGCAATTCATGAATTGGCTATGAACTATTTTATTGGATTCAATTTCGGATTCATTGATCATTACTTAAAACAATTAGCATGCTTAAAATGACATTTCGTGATTTTTTGATTGTCAGTCTTTGTATACTTGGCCTTCCTTTTTTATCACATGCGGCAGCCGTAAACTCTTTATGCAAAGCTGATCCCAATGGCTCCATTGATCTTTCCGCCGCAGTCTTAGTGCTTGCTCCTGGAATGACGGGCCCTGAAAAAAAGGCTTCCGAAATGCTATTAGATGAAATTGAAAAAAGAAGCTGGATTCGTTGGACTATAACCAACCGTCTTCCAAAAAATGATGAGAAAGGAGTGGTGTTGGGACAAATAAAAGAAATCATCCGGTCTTATCCTGCACTGTCAACGAAACTAAAAGCTGGAGATAATCATAAAGCAGAAGGATATCAAATTATCACGCTCGAATCAGGTTTAGTAATTGTAGCAGGAAATGACGCAAGGGGTGTTCTTTATGGTGCTGGCCGTTTACTGCGTCTTATGGATTATTCAAGAGAAAAAATATCTCTACCTTCTGCAGTCAATATTTCAACTTCTCCTAGTTATCCTTTAAGAGGCCATCAACTGGGATATCGCCCAAAAACAAATTCATATGATGGTTGGTCTGTATCGATGTGGGAGCAATACATTCGTGACTTAGTAATTTTTGGTACTAATGCAATCGAATTACTTCCTCCGATAACAGATGATGATATTGACAGTCCAAATTTTCCAATGGATCCGATGAAAATGATGATCAAAATGTCGGGGCTTGCAAAGGCTTATGGAATTGAATGTTGGGTTTGGTATCCTGCAATGGATAAAGATTATGGAGATAAGGCCACTGTCAATAAAGCATTAAAAGAATGGGGCGATGTATTAAAACAACTTCCTCAAGTAGATGCTGTTTTTGTTCCGGGTGGCGATCCTGGACATACTTCTCCGAAAAACTTATTTCCATTGCTGGAGAAGCAGACTACGCAACTAAAAAAACTTCATCCTGGAGCAAAGTTATGGATGTCGCCTCAAGGATTTAATGCTCCTTGGATGGACGACTTCTATACTATCATGCGAACGGAACCCTCTTGGTTAGAAGGAATTGTTTTTGGTCCACAGCAATTCGAAAGTCTGGATGATTTGAGAACAAAAATTCCAAAACGATTCAAGATGCGTTTTTATCCAGACATTACGCATTCTGCTTGGGCGCAATATCCTGTTCCCGAATGGGACTTTGCATTTGCAGCTACACTTAACCGTGAGCCAATCAATCCAAGACCAGTCGATGAAGCGGCAGTATTTAAAAGGGTACAGCCGATGGCCGAACATGGATTCATCACTTATTCTGAAGGATGTAATGATGATGTAAATAAAATAATTTGGAGTAGTTTGGGTTGGGATCCTACCGCTAACATAGAAAATATTTTACTGGATTACAGTCGATATTTTATCGGATCAAAAGTGGGAGAATCTTTTTCGAAAGGACTTTTTAATTTAGAAAAAAATTGGAGAGGTCCCTTAACTGAAAATCAAGGCGTTCAAAATACGCTAACACAATTTCAAGAACTGGAGCGAAAAGCTACACCAGCGATGTTACAAAACTGGCGTTTTCAGCAAGCCTTGTACCGTGCCTATTATGATGCTACAGATAGAAGCCGTCTTTTACAAGAAACGGCTCAGGAAGAAAAAGCTTTAGCGCATCTTCGCAAAGCCTCTTCTACAGGGAGTTTACAAGCCATTTCAAATGCATCCATTGCTTTAGCAAAACCTGATGTACTTGAAGGAGCTCAAACACGTGCTCGTGTTTTCGAATTAGCAGAAGCTTTATTTCAAAGTATTCATATGCAATTAAGCGTATCAAAGTACAAGGCGATAGGCATTAGAAGAGGTGCAAATCTCGATTTGATTGATTTTCCTTTAAGTAATGCACCATGGCTACTAAAAAGATTTGCTGAAATCAAGTCGCTTTCCAATGAATCAGAGCGATTAGCAAAAATAGAGGCAATAGTAAACTGGAGCAATCCAGGTAAAGGTGGTTTCTATGATGATTTAGGTAAAGCAGGAGCTCAGCCTCACCTAGTAAAAGGGTCTACTTATGCAGAAGACCCTGCAATGCAAAGGGCGCCCGCTTCAGGCATGGTAGTAAAATCTCGTACTCATGAGGCGCGCATTTCATCTTGTACCTATGCAGAAACAATTCATGATTATCCTTTAGAAATGTTCTATCCAACGCTTGATAAAAATACCCCTTATCGATTGCGTATTGTATATGGACCAGAAGGTGCAGGTAATATTAAACTAGTGGCCAACGACAATATTGAGATTCATCCAATGCGTCCAAAAGACATGAACTACCAACCATTAGAATTTGATATTCCTACAGAAGCCACTAAGTCAGGATCCTTAAAACTTAAATGGAACAGGCCTCCTGGAATCGGTGGAAGTGGCAGAGGCACTCAGGTTGCAGAAGTTTGGTTGATGCCAATTACAAAATGATTTTAAATTAAAAACACTTTCTATCCAATCATCATTTGTCTTACCCTCAAAGTGGTATGCTTAAAGTAAGGATACCACTTTTCCAGTTTTTACAGATTCATCACATGCAAAAGCTATTCGCAAACTATTAACTGCATCTTCCGCATGATCAGTCAAATCAAGATTTTCTACAATTGATTGTAGAAAATATCTTTGTTCGCGATTACACAACTCTTGGTGATCAGGCTCATCTTCTAAATTTATCCAAGTATCTGGTTTAGAAAACTTTTCATTTTTATCAAGATCCGCATGATGAAATCGCAAGGATTCTGTTTTGGTATGCGCTTCAATCGAAGAAGATTTGCCAGCAGCGCCTGCTTCTTTAGCTACTATAGAAACAGAACCTTTAGGACCAAAAACATCTTTTACAAAAAAAGCTGTTTCACTAATCATCGGCCCCCAACCAGCTTCGTACCATCCTACAGAACCATCTTCAAATCTAATTTGCAATTGACCATAATTATAATTGCCTTCAGGAATTTCTTCGGTAAGTCTAGCGCCAATGGCATAAACTTGAACTGGCTTTGAACGTGTCATCTGGCACATTACATCAATATAATGTACCCCACAATCAACGATCGGACTTAAGCTATTCATGAGATTGCGATGAAGCGTCCACATGCTACCATCGCTTTGTTGATTCAAATTCATTCGCATTACCAACGGTTTGCCAAGCTCTCTTGTCAATTCAATAAAACGTTCCCAAGAAGGATGATGACGAAGGATATAACCAACTACTAATTTCTTATTTGCCTTTTTGGCAGCAACTACTAAACGCTCAGCTGCTTCAACCGTGTGAGCTAAAGGTTTTTCTATAAATACATGGCATCCATTTTCGAATGCTTTGATTGCAAAACTTTCATGCGTATCTGGATAGGTTGAAATGCATACTGCATCTGGCTTTGTTGACTTCATGGCTTCATCCATATCGGTAAACAACGGATAACGATTGTCCAATTTAGCATTTAATATTTCTTTTGAACTTCCTCTAGCAACTAGTCCGCAGATTTCGAAACCTTCAATGTTATGATAGGCAATCGCATGAGAGGAACCCATATTACCACAACCCACTACCAAGATTCGAATATCTTTTTTTTGATTTTGCATACTTTTAAATTTTTTAGACTATCAAAGGGAATTATTGATTTTTAATAATACAATAAATAGATTACCCTTTAATAAAATTAATAGATCATATATTAAAATCAGCTCTGTTTTTAAAGATATGTTTTTATTTTTTATTTACTGTATTTCATAGCTTTAGCTTCTCAACTTATGCATTAATTTAATCCTTGTTTTCACTCAAAAAAACCAAGTTAATGTTATATTGATAAGGTATTGGTCATATATTTACGCTTTAAAATATTCATTTCCATTTTAATTTATTTTAAAATTTGAAAGATGCAAAAAAGACTCACCTCACTAGATGCCTTTAGAGGTTTCACTGTTGCCGCAATGATCATGGTAAATTTTCCTGGCAACTCAGATTTTGTTTTTTTTACGCTTCGTCATTCTATTTGGAATGCACTAAGTTTTACTGATCAGGTGGCACCTTTTTTTCTTTTCATTATTGGTGTGTCTATTCATTTTGCTTATTCCAATAAATCAAGTCAGGAAAAACCTAGTCTTTATAAAAAAATTATTCTACGAGCATTGAAGATATTTGCTATTGGTATGTTCCTTAATTTGATGCCCACCTTTGACCTTTCTGAAATTAGGTGGACAGGAACGCTTCACAGAATTGCAATAGTCTTTTTAATTTGTTCCATCATTGCACTTCACACCAATTGGAAACAACAATTAATTATTTTAACCACTCTCTTACTAGCTTACTGGTTCATTATGACTAGGATTCCTTACCCAGGTGAAGGAAAAGTAATGCTTGAGCCAGGTAAAAATATTGCTGCATATATTGACTCACTTTATTTGCCGGGAACTATGTGGCAAAAAACTTGGGACCCAGAAGGAATTTTAAGTATTGTACCAACCTGTTGTACCACATTAATTGGTATGCTTACAGGAAAAATTATGAAATCGGAATTGCCTGAAAATCTACGCCTGAATTACCTAATGATTTTAGGAGTGGGAATGTCGATACTTGGATATTTTGTTGGACTTTCATTTCCAGTGAATGAAAATATCTGGTCTAGTAGCTTCGTATTGGTTACTGGAGGTTTTGCCTGTTTAATTTTTGCTTCGATGTATTTTATATTTGATGTATTGCCTTATAGCAAGTACTCGAAAATTGGAGTGGTATTTGGAGTGAACGCCATTACTGCTTATGTTCTAGGAGATTTATTAGGATTAGTTTTTTATGGAATAAAAATTGGAGGCAATTCAATCAATATGCATTTCTTCAATTATTTCAATCAATTGGGTGTTTTGCCAGAATTAATTTCTTTGATATATGCTTTGCTTTTTGTTAGTATTGTTTCGATACCTTGTTGGATACTTTATAAAAAAAGAATTTTTATAAAAGTGTAAACTATTCATTCCTATTAAAAATTAATCCTTCATTGTCATTTAATAAACATTTCATAAAATACTTTTGTTGCTTGTTGTTACTTACAAGCACCCATCAGTTAGCCATGAGTCAGCAGTATGTCTTTGCTCAATTAAAAGGAGCTTATCTAAATGCCGACGGTTGGAATTTAAGTGGGGATGCAAAAGTCGCCAATATAAGTGGAAATAATTTATCAGAATTATTGCTTTGTTCAAATAATAGAACGAGAAGTGGTGCTGCTTTTTATTCTCAGCCGATTAATCTTTCCATATGCAATAAGTGGAAGGCAGAATTTGATTTCAGAATATTTGATGGTACTGGTGCAGATGGTTTAGCCTTTTGCTTTTTAGATGTTCCTCCCACAGGCTATGTAAATGGCGGAGGGCTTGGTATACCTGCCACAGCCAATGGGCTAAAAGTTTGTTTTGATACTTGGAGAAATTGTAGTAGCACAAGCAGTTATCCAAATATGCCAAAGCTAGAAATTAGGTGGGGTGTAGGATACGATGAATGTTCAAATTTACCAACGAGAGACAATCAAGATGGCAAGCTTTCTATCATTCGCAATGCAGAATATTGTCACGCATTGATCACTTATGATAATGGTAATATCAATGTTTACTTAAATGACAATTTATATTTAACCGGTTTTCAGCAATTTAATTTTGCAGGATATCTAGGCTTTACGGCTAGTACTGGAGGAAGCAATGATAATCATTCCATAAAAAATGTGATGATTTATACGGATATGCCTCCATCCTATGCAGGAAATCCTGCAGGTTATAGTTTTTGTCCTAAGGATAGCATTAAACTAGGGGGCCCGGCCAACGCAGATTATATTTATAGTTGGTACCCTAGTGCTGGCTTAAGTGATAGTTCAGCTGCAGCCCCCTTTCTACATTTACCTAATCTTACGGATAGTACGCAGCAATTTACTTACTATGTAAAAACTGCTTTTAAAAACAATCCAGGTTGCGCCTCAAAAGATAGTCTACCCATTAGAATATATTCCAATCCAAAAATTCAATTCATTTCACCCGAGATTTGTTTACAAGATGCCATTGCTCAGTTTGCAGATAGCAGCTTTACCAAAGACAATAGTACCCTGCCGTTTTTGTATAAATGGAATTTTGGCGATCCCTCTTCAACTGCCAGCAATCCAAATCATTCAGTTGAAAAAAATCCAAGTCATCGGTATAGTAGTAGTGGTAACTATCCTATTGAGCTACAAGTAACTAATAGCAAAGGTTGCACAGATATTATTACTAAAACATTTACCGTTAACGGTGCAATCCCTCAGGCTAATTTCACCATTACTAATCTCAATAGTTTATGTAGCAATCAACCGGTAGAAATTATTAATGAAAGTTTAGTTGATTTTGGAAACATAACAAAAGTGGAAATATTTTGGGGCGACACTGCCAACAAAAGTTATATTGATGAAAGCCCAGTAAAGGGAAAAAAATATACCCACCAATATCCTAATGGGTCAGCATCCTCCTCTGCAAATTATTCTATTAGGTTCGTAGCCTTTTCTGGAATATCCTGCCTACAGGAATTGAGTAAGCAAGTAAATATTCTTCCTGCCCCTATTATACAGTTTACTAATTTATCATCTGTTTGTAATAATGCAGCACCAATCGATATTACCGGAGCAGCGCAAGTCAATAATTTAGCTGGTACTTTTTCTTATTCAGGAAAAGGGGTAACAGCGGATGGTCAGTTTAACCCTCAGTTGGCCCTTGCTGATTCGCAGTATATTTTATTTACGTACACTGCTACTAATTCCTGTAAGGATTCTAGCTATCAAAAAATAATCATTACCCCTGCTCCAATTATAAATGCTGGGCCTGATTTAATGGTATTGAAAAATGAAACGGTACAAATCAATGCAAGCGCCACAAGTAATGGATTGAAATACCTATGGAATCCTTCGACCTACTTAAATAGTGAGGTAATATTAAATCCACTAAGTACAGCAGCAGAAGATATTATTTATCAGCTAACGGCTACTGATAATCTAGGCTGTAGTAGCCAGTCGAGTATGGCAGTAAAGATTTTAAAGGCCCCTTACATACCGAATGCATTTTCGCCTAATGGTGATGGACTGAATGATTTATGGCGTATAAAAGAACTAAGTTATTATCCCAATTGCGAAGTGACAATTTTTGATCGTTATGGTCAAATCGTTTATTTTTCAAAGGGATACAAGAATCCTTGGGATGGCACTAAAAATGGACAACCAATGGCAGCAGGAACTTATTGCTACTTGATTGATACAAAAAAATTAAAAACGATTTTAAAGGGTTTTATAGTATTACTAAGGTAGTTTGGTTGTACTGCAACGGAGGCTGTTTTATTAAAATATCCTATTATAGTATTTGAACGATTGATTACAATCCAGTTCCACCCCGTTTAGTAGTTATGAGGACTACACCATTAGCACCACGCGCACCATAAAAAGCCAAAGAACTAGCATCCTTTAAAACCTCTATAGATTTAATATCATTAGGATTAAGGGTAGACAAAGGATTGGCTATTCCCATAATTCCATCTAATACAAATAATGGATCGTTGCCAGAATTGATGGAGTTAATACCACGAATACGAATCATCGGATTTTGTCCAGGAACACCCCCTCCTGAAGATATAACGGATACACCAGCAATTTTATTTTGAAGGGATTGGCCAATATTTAAAGAAGTTCTTCCTCCGTTAGCGGATGATGTCCCTTCCCAATAAGAATTAAAATTTAATTTATCCTTTTCTGGCTTTTCTGTAAGAATACGAGTTCCAGTAGCATTTGACTGGCTCACTGCTAGATCCTTTGACTGTCTGCAGGAAGAAAAAGTAACAGCAAATAGCATTGCTATCAACACTTTCAATACAAATAAATTTTTCATAATTTGTATAAGTTGAATAATGAATCGTAGGTTATTACTTTACTAAGTTACAAAATAAAAAAAATTTAACCAAGTAACTATTTTCTATTAGAAGATTTACTACCCACCCTTAAAGAATTGAAGTATTTGTAAATTTAATTATCGTTAGTGGATTTAAACCGTTGATTTATGAAAAGTTGGGTTATCTACTTTTAACTTCTTCGAATACAAGATCATAATCATCTCTTAAAGTGCCCATTGCCCTATCCCAAAAAAGTAAGTATAACCCGTAATTGCCTTTGAAATATTTATGATGCTGATTATGACAAACAGAGGTATTGACCCATTTTCCTATAATGGATTGACTAAACCCTTTGGGGTATAATTCCCAGCCTAAATGTCCATACACATTATACATTATTGAAAATAAAAAAAATATTGGAATATGGGTTTTGTGTAGTGGAAACGAAAAGGCGAAAAGTATAAATATTCCATTTTCAACAATTGCTTCTAAGGGATGAAAAGCATAGGCTGCCCAAGGAGATGGGTTGGTGGATTGGTGATGAACTAAATGAAAAATTTTAAATATACTTTTATGATGCATCATACGGTGAGTCCAATAAAAGTAAGTGTCATGTATAATAAGCATAATTGGGAAGGCCGCAAAATAGTATAGCCATCCATGGTCTTCAATAGCATCATACACTTTCGTGTACGGCTTTATGCTTGGATTGCCCATTATATTAATAATAATGATTCCAAAAATTAGAATGGTTAAAATGGAGTAAGCAAATTCTCGTATATAATCTTTGTTTTTAGGTAGTGAATTTTGGATTTTTTTATTGACTACCTTGTTTTTAAATACTACATAAAAAAATAAAAAGGCCGCCCCCGCAACTAGAATATATCTACTCGTAATTAATGAAACAATATGAAAGTATTTATCCATTTGGAAACTGATAATTAATGACAGTAGCATAAAATCACCTTTTTGATTTTAGTTATATTTTTTAAAAATAATTTATGTTTAGGCTATTCAATTCCTTCGGCAATAAGTAAACTACTAATAACCGAAGGGTTATTCAATTGTAAACACCTAAAATTACAAGTACAATCGTCTTAGTAAAGATATAAAATCATTATTACTTTTTGCTCTCTTTGGTTATAATAGAATACTCAATAAGTTCAATTCATTCGCTTTCTTACCCAAAAGACCGCTTTCCCTTTGTTTTTAATTCAACCGAAGGGCATGATAATGAATGGCAGCAGTACTTTGTAAAGTAATTAATACCTTTCCCTTAAAACATAGCATAGAATAATTAATTATAAATTTTATTATAAAAAAAGTGTAATAATTTTGGAAATCCTTTGGTCCTAAAGTTTACACTTTTTCATGCAGGATATTTATGTCAACCATAAAATATTTTTATAACCTACAAAAACAAAGTAATAAACTATGAAAAAAATATTCCTCCTACTTTTCCTTTTAGTTTTTGTCAGTTTCGCATTTGCTCAGCAAAAAGTAACTGTTAAAGTATCTGATGCTAAAACGGGTGAGCCACTTAAAAATGCTACCATTAAAATAAAATCGGCTAAAACTGCAGCCACTGCTAATAGTGAAGGAGTTGTTCAAATTACTGCAACAGCAAAAGATGTAATTGAGATAACGAGTGTTGGATATAAAGATCAATCAGTTACTATTAATGGGCAATCTACCATCAATATCGGAATGGAAATTAGTGCCATAGATTTAGGTGATGTAGTTATTCTTGGAAGTCGTGGAGTAGCAAGAATCAAAACCGAATCAGCAGTGCCGGTCGATGTAATAAAAATAAATCAAGTGGGATTACCTACTGCAAAAATGGATATCACTTCTATTTTAAATATGACCGCTCCCTCCTTCAACTATAATAAGCAAAGTGGTTCAGATGGAGCAGATCATGTGGACTTAGGAACCCTAAGAGGTTTAGGTCCTGACCAAACACTGGTTTTAATCAACGGTAAACGTCGTCATCAAACTGCTTTTGTTGCGTTGTTTGGTACAAGAGGTAGAGGTAATTCTGGAGCTGATTTGAACTCTTTTCCTGCAGCTGCAGTGGATAGGATTGAAATTTTACGAGATGGTGCATCTGCGCAGTATGGATCTGATGCAATGGCTGGCGTAATCAATATCCAACTTAAAAAAGATATTAACCATTGGACAATCAATACAGGATGGAGCGGATATTATGATAATAAATTTAACTCCTATTCTCATAGAGCTTCCAATGAATATTACTACAGTAAGCCAATTGATGGCGGTACTTATTCTATCGCTGCAAATAATGGTTTGGCCATTGGAAAAAATGGAGGCTTTATTAATTTTTCAATGAACCTATTAACCCAAGCTAAAACTTTCAGACAAGTAAGTAATAAAAATTGGGAGACCGATGAAAATGCTTTGCCCTATATCAATGGAGGTCGAAGAGCTTTTGGAGATGGCTCGGTAAATACTTATGGAGCTATGTACAATATGGAAATACCCACCAGCAGTAAAGGAAATACCACTTTTTATTCTTTCGGTGGATATAATTACAAAGCTTCCGATGCCTATGCGTATACAAGAAATTGGAGTGCAAAACCTGAGCGCTTTCCAGTAGACGCTAGTGGCAACCTTTTATATAATGCAGCTATCATGCATACAACAACCGATGGTGAAATCTATTATAATCCCCATATACAAACCAATATTGCAGACGCATCAATTGCTACAGGATTAAAAGGAGCAGCTGGTAATGGCTGGAACTGGGATTTAAGTAACACCTTGGGCCGAAACGATTTTCATTATTATGGGCATAAAACTTTCAATTCATCGATCATCAATAATGCAAGTAAAACTCATTTTGATGATGGCGGCTTTAACTTTCTACAAAATACGCTTAACCTCGATTTTAATAAATCTTACCAATCTATTGGAGCTGGACTTAATTTAGCCTTAGGTGCTGAATACAGGTACGAAAGATATGCTATTTACAAAGGTGAGGATGCTTCTTTTTCAAACTACCATCCTACTGTTTTAAACTATCCAAGTGTAGGTGAGCAAAGAACTCCCGCTTCGGGCTCGCAAGGATTTCCTGGTTTCAGTCCAACCGATGTAATTGCAGCTGATCGATCCAACGCAAGTCTATATGCCGATGTAGAATTGAATGCGACCAAAGCTTGGTTATTGGATGGAGCTATTCGATTTGAAAATTATGCTGATTTCGGTTCAATCGCTACTTTTAAATTAGCTTCTCGATACAAGATTACGTCCAATTTTAATTTGAGGGGATCCGTAAGTACAGGATTTAGGGCTCCCTCACTTCAACAAATTAATTTTAGCAATACGCTTACCTCTTTTAGTGCAGGCGAATTGGTGCAATCGCGCATTGCTCGCAATGGAGATGCTATTACAAAAGCTGCAGGTATTCCTAACTTAAAACAAGAAACTTCTGTCAACTCTAGTATTGGATTTAACTGGAAGCCAGTAAAAGGATTAACTTTTACAGCAGATGGATATATGGTTAAAGTAAAAGACAGGGTAGTTTTGTCAGGATTATTCAGCGCAGAAGATCCAACCTTACCCGCTTCTTTCACTTCACAACTTAAAGCCATTCCTGTAGCAACTGCTCAGTTTTTTGACAATGCTGTCAACACCAATAACTATGGACTAGACCTTGTAGTAGACTATTCAAAAAAGTGGGGGAACCGTGGTGTCAGAGCTTTGTTTGCAGGAAATTTTCAACATATGACCATTGATGCCATCCATGTTCCTGATGCACTCAATAGCAATACCTTAAATAGAAAAACATTTTTTAGTGACCGGGAGGAGGCATTCCTATTAGCTTCTGCTCCAAAAACAAAATTCAATTTGAGTCTTGGATATGATGTAAACAAAATTGGATTCGGCACAAACCTAACTTATTTTGGAAAAATTAAACTGTTAGGTTTTGGTGATGCAACAGCAGAAAATCCAAACTATACAGGTATTAATCCTCACGTACCTACGGATGCCGATCCTAGCATTTTAGTTCCAGAAATATTTAATTATAATGGAAAGATAGTAACCGATGTTTTTGTGTCTTATAAAATAAGTAAAAAAATAAGCTTATTTGTAGGGGCAGATAATCTTTTTAATATTCATCCTAATCTTGGTGTAAATCAATTAGCAAAGGGATGGGCTGGAAACAATGAATCAGGTGGTCCATGGGATTCTGTTCAAATGGGATTTAATGGCAGACGATTATTCTCTAAGCTTTCATTTAATTTTTAAACTGCCTTTTAGGAAGCTATTTTTATAAAATTTGAGCTGTTTTTCAATGTTTTAACCCCCATCAAATAAAATTGACGGGGGTTAAATTTTTCAACTGAGTCTTTAAAATCAACAAATTGTAAATTTCGATTTTGCATAAGCTAGATTGATAAAATGTTTTATATTTACAAAAAAAATATTATGAAAAAGCCAAGTCTACTCCTAACAATTTTATTAAGTTTTTTATTTGCTGCTAATTTAAATGCGCAAACTAATGAAGCATTTTATGCTGGAAAATGGAAAATAACCGTATTTGGAACACCTTATGGAGATGTGAAAATGGGATTTGTAATTGAAAAAAAGGAAGGAAAATATTCTGGTATTGTTCAAGACAGTACAGGAGTTGAAATTACAAAAATTAGTAGCATAGAAGAGGTTGCTAAATCAATCACTGTTTCTTACAATGCAATGGGTTATGATTTAACTGTGCAATTAGAGCCTGCTGATGATGATAATTTGAAAGGTATTTTGAATAACATGTTTGATACAAAAGGAATTCGTATAAAGGAAAATAAGTAATAGCGTTTATTACCTTTAGTCAAAGTAAAAAGATCATTCCGGTGTTTATTCATTTAGCATAACCACCGAAATGATCTTTTGAGTTTAATAACCTAGGAGTTTAAATCTTCAATAGCTGAATAAAATTGAAAAGGCTCAACTAAATAACTAAACTCGAATTAAAAAGTACCAAAAATTATAATACTCTAGACTAAACCTGAATTTAATAGAGCCTGCAATTATAACACTCATCTAAACCCGATTTAAACAATGAAACCTCTATTCTTATTAGCATTTGCTACTCTTTTGGCATCGGTGACTACTGCTCAAAAATTATTTACTTATCCAATAGCGGTTCAGACCTATACTTTTAGAAACCATTTTCCAAATGGAATTGAAAAAACGTTGGATGAAATTAAAAGTCTAGGCTTTACCGAAATAGAAGGTAATATACCAATAGGAATTACAGCTCCCGACTATAAAAAATTATGTGATGCCAAAGGCTTACACTTTGCATCTACAGGTGCCGAGTTTGATGAATTGGTAAAAGACCCTATGGCGGTAGTAACCAGAGCTAAAATATTAGGTGTCAAGTTTGTAATGTGCGCATGGATCCCTCATGCAAGAAATTCTTTTACATTTGAGGATGCAAAAAATGCAGTGCAAGTTTTTAATGCCGCTGGTAAAATATTGAGTGAAAACGGATTGACCCTGTGCTATCATGAACATGGTTTTGAATTTTATCCCTATAAAGATGGAACACTTTTAGATTATATTATTCAATCGACCGACCCTAAATATGTTTCTTTTGAGATGGATGTTTTATGGGTAACACATGGTGGAGGTGCTGAAATGCCGGTGACCTTGTTAAATAAATATCCAGGTCGTTTTAAGTTGATGCATTTAAAAGATTTGAAGAAGGGAGTACAAGGAAATCTATCCGGGGGAACGCCTGCTGAGAATGATGTGCCTGTTGGAATGGGACAAGCAAATTGGAAAGTAATTATTACGTTGGCCAAAAAATACGGAGTGGTACATTGCTTCATTGAAGATGAAAGCAACCACGAAATGGAAAATATTCCTTTAAGTATTGCCTACTTAAAAAGTTTATAGTAATTAAACTACGGTTGAAACATACTGTATGAATGAAAAATCGGATAAAAAATACTGTAGACTAAGGACGGTGTCCTGCTCGAGTAGAGAATTGAATTAAACTCTCTTTTCACTCAAAAAATATCTATCCTGAATATAAAAATACCACTTGCAAAAATTGCAAGTGGTATTTTTTTCTTTTTTCATCCAATGTTGAAAAAAGGAAGCTGTTAAGAATTAAATAATTATCTAGGTATCAATCCAAGCTGTTGCATAAACTCAAGATTATCCATGAAATCTTGTTCTTCTGCAATTTTACCATCTTTCATTTTAACAATCGTGCAACCAATTACATCCACATCTTTACCTGTTGCTGGAATGCCAAAAAATGTTCCGGTATGTTTTCCTTTAAATTGCCAATACTTTACCAAATTATCTCCATCAGCAACTATTTGTTTTATAATGAATTTTCTTTCTGAAAATCCAGTTACATAATTTTCATAATATGCTTTTGCATTCGCTTTTCCTTTCACTTCAGGAACGGCATGCAATACAGCATCATCCACGTAGGCTGAATCTAAAATATTGACGCGACCTTCGTTGACGGCTACTTCCCAAATACGAGAATAGAACTCAATATTTTTTTTACCCAATTCGGCATTTTTGTCATTGACTGATTTGCATGATACAAGTGCCGATATCAAACAAAGGGATAGGATAATCTTTTTCAAAATAGATTGTTTTTAGGTTAAAATTATATGGACTACAATAAATATTTATATGAAGATAATTAAAATTAGTATTCAAAAGAAATCAATCCGCTTCTTAGCAAAAAGTTCAATTTAAGTTCCAAGGCAGCAATTTGACTAACTTATAACTATTTCGAAGGGCCTAAAGAAAGGGTCAGCAGACCAAATTTTCCTTTGGCCCTTACATTTAATAAAGAGGCTACTGTATTTATTTAATCATAATGAAATCGGCATTTGACAATCTGAATTTCATCATCAACGACCTTGTATATCAATCGATGTTCTTCATCAATTCTTCTGGACCAAAAACCAGCATAATTAAATTTCAATGGTTCAGGTTTTCTAATGCCTTCATAAGGATTCCGTGAGATCTCTTTCAACAATTCATTGATACGCTTCAATTTTTGTTTCTCGTTTTTTTGCCAGAATAAATAATCCTCCCAAGCCAGCTCTGTGAAAACAAATCTCATTAGTCGGCCAGTTTTTTAACTAATTTTTTTCCAGCTTTCAAGGCTTCAATGGATTCATCCAAACGCTGCTGATTGATGCGAGAAGATAATTCATGTTGAGTAGTTTTGAGTGAGTTATACTCCTCTAAAGAAATAACCACCACCCCCGTGTCTTTTCCACGATTGATAATAAGCGTTTCAAAACTTTGAGTCACCTTATCTAGGTAAGTTTTAATGTCTTTCCTGAAGTCTGATAGGGTTGTTGTCAACATGATGTCCTTTTTATTGTACAAATTTATGTACATAATTTGAAGGTTTCAAATAAAAGTTCCCTTTCAAATAGCCATTATTTTAAAACAAAACCTGTTTAATCCTCTATCAGCGTATTTTTCTTAGGTTTTTCTGCCATCCATTCTTTTCTATCCAATTTATGATTACCAGTAATTACTTCATCTAAAGTATTACCCTCATACAATCTGCCGTTTTTCATTACCCATTCGATGGTGTTGGTATTTCTGATATTTTCTAGTGGATTTTTATTAAGAATAATTAAGTCCGCTAATTTCCCAATTTCCAAACTACCTAAGTCTTGATCTAGTCCAAGACCTCTAGCTCCTAGAATAGTAGCCGTTTTAAGCGCATCTAAATTACGCATGCCTCCACTTTGCATCGACCATAATTCCCAATGATACCCTAGACCTTGTAATTGTCCATGACTTCCAATACCCGCTAAGCCACCTGCTTCTACAATTTTTTTCATGCTTTTTGCATGCTTTTGAAAAACATGTTCTTCTGGTAAAAACCAAGTAGCTCGACGACGTGATTTAGCGGCTAATTCTTCATAAGGTGTAAAGTATTGCATCTTTTCATTGCTGTATGGATTTTCATTTTCATAATAATAGTTCTCTGCCCATGGTCCACCATAAGAAACCAATAAGGTAGGAGTAACTGTCATTTTAGAAGCAGCAATTATTTTCACTACATCATTGTATAATGGATAAATTGGAATAGAATGCTCATGTCCAGGATAACCATCTAATAAATTGGTCATGTTTAATTTGAAATCAAGACCTCCTTCGGTAGTGGGCATTAATTGTTGATTTTTTGCAGCCTGTATTACCCATTGTCTATGCTTACGATTCCCTACTAAATACATTTTTATATATTTAGTATTATAGTACTTGCTGTATTGACTCAATACCGATTCTGCTTGAGCGGAATCTTTTAAATTATAGGACCAATAACCTACTCCAGGGCCAGTTGAATATACCCTAGGACCCGCCATCATACCTGATTCAACCATATCGCTATAAGTAAGCACATCGGTGGTAGCAGTTTGAGGATCGCGAGTGGTCGTTACGCCATACGCTAAATTAGCTGCATATACCCACGCCTGCGTTTTATGCATACCCCAGCTTGGCCACATATGAGCATGGGTATCTACAAAACCAGGAATAATTGTTTTGCCTGAGGCATTCACTTTCTTTGTACCACTAGCTACTTTTAAAGTCCCCGATTTGCCAATGGCTTTGATACGATTGTTAACAATATAAATATCACCTCTGCTAATTACTTCATCACCTTTCATCGTAATGATTCTTGCATTGGTCAAAAGAAGATTGTTGACTGGCATATCTTTTTCATAAAATACTTTGATCCAATTTTCAGTGGCTTTGTATTTAGGATCTTCTTTCTTTGCTGATTTATTAGCTACGATTTCTTTTTTGGTGCTGTCTTTAACGGCAGTATCTTTTTTAATCGCTGCTTCTGCTTTTTTTGCAATGGCCAAGCTATCGTCAAATGCATAAGCAGCCTCTACATCATAAGTAAAATGAGCAGCTCCTAAACTATAATGAATAATTTTACCATTGGATTCCCAAGCCGGAAACTCGCCACCCATCTCAGTTAGCAGCTTACTAGGGAAGGCTGCACTTTTTGCTTCCGCAACCGAAATCTCTACTAGCTTGCCTGCTTGTGGAATGGTGATATAATAAATATTATTGTTTACCTGTGCGATGGCTGCTTTACCCAAAGGTGACATCAAAATAGTATTTGCGCTAGAAGCAGGATTATTTTCTTTGGCAGCATCTTCACCCTCATCTAAATCTAAAACATCTGCAACAGGTTTTCCTTTATGTTGAGCTATACTACCATAAGTAGTAATACCCGTAATTTTCACTATCTCTTTTTCATCACCGCCATCCCATTGAATAGAAATTAATTTTCCATAACTATTTAAATAAATACGGTCTTCTCCATTTACAAAATGAGGATTATAGCGGCCGTTGGCTTTGTCAATGACATGAATAGTTCCATCACTTACATTCAACCAACACAATTCATCTTCATCATCATTATATGTAGGATCTTTTGAGTCTCTAAATTTTTGAAAATTGGTTCTATTAAAAACTATTCTAGTACCCGCTTGATTTAACGCTAAGCCTTGATACAATGCATTTTCTTTAGTAAGCAAAGTTTCAGTTCCACTAGCTAAATCAATACTTCTGATACTTCCACCTTCAACACCCCAGGTTGCAAAATAAATGGTCTTGCCATTGACACTCCAAATAGGTTGTGCTTCTGTAAAATTATTTTTAGTTAATTTTACAGGCGTCCCATTAGGGTAGTCCATTACATATAATTTATTCAACACCGTAAAGGCTAATTTTTTCCCATCTGGAGAAGGAACGGCATCTCTAATTTGAGTGGCCTGCGCTGCACTCGTATCTTTAATAGGGTATTTAAAAAATACTTCAGGTCCCATTTCAATAGTAGCCTCTACCGTATAGCTAATTTCTTTTTGAGTGGCCGTTTCAATATCAATACTATGAATTTTTCCTCCATAAGAAGCCAATAAAAATTTACTATCAGGAGTGAAAGTCATGGCAGGTAGTACACCCAAAACCGCAATTGATTCTTGATCATCTCTTTGAACGGGGTAGGCCAACCAGGTTTCTTCACCCGTTGTTAAATTACGTTTAACCAATCCGGTTTTATCTTCAAATCTTGTTCCGTATACCAACCACTTGCCATCTTTTGAAAGAACGGGTGTAAAAGCAGAACCATATCTAGAAGCAATCGTGCGCGTAGTTCCTTTGTCTCTATCATATACACCAATGCTATACTGAGGTAACATTGCATTATAATTCCATGCGCTTGTTCTAGAAGAATAATAAATATATCTTCCATCAGCACTTACAGCAGGATCAATGGTTTTTAATGTAGCGGGTAAGGATATCAATGAAGTACCTGCCCCACCATTTTTATGCATCAAATATAATTTTGTATTTCTTCTTCCTTTTGTATACACAATATAATTACCATCGGGTGTATAAACGGCACCTGGAAAATTTTGATTTTGTTCTTCAGTTAAAGCAACGGTATCTTTTTTAGCGATATCGATATACCATAAATTTTCAGCACCTCCTCTATCAGAAATAAATAATATTCTTTTTCCATCAGGACTAAAGCTAGGATGATTGTCATAGGCTAATCCTTTAGTAATGGGAGTTGCTTTACCACCTGTTGATGGCATACTATAAATATCTCCCATTAAATCAAATAAAATAGTCTTGCCATCAGGACTAATACTTACCGAAGTCCAGGTTCCTTCATTGGTTTGAATAGGAATGGCGCGCGTTGCTTTGAGGGGCATGCCTTTGAAACTAGTAAAGATGGTGCTATCTTTTTTAGGGACTGACTTATCTTGTGCAGCAATCTGATTAAGATTAAATACTACAAAAAGTACTAGGATTAAAATTCTCATATGGTATATTTTAAATTGATATAGATTTAAAGTAGTCAAAAGTATTCAAATAATTTTATTAATTGATATGCATAGCCGTTGTGTCGAAATAAAAAAATTGTTGAAATAAATGGAAACCCTTCTATTAGCTATATAGGCTTGGATTTAAGTTTTAAATAATTGATCAGCGGAGAAAATTCCTAATGAATCTGAATTTAAATGGAATAGTTTTAATCTTTGGCGAAAGGGCGTAAATAGTGGAGTGAGTCCGAAACAATTAATGAAAAGAATTACCAATATAAAGCGATTTAAATTTTCCAAAAAAACCATCTCAATGAATAAGATGAATAAGCGGCAAGCTTATTTTTTATCAGAGGTAAATTTCTTCTTTTTGCAAGCTTCA
>Ga0222712_10000719_pt1 | contig 42172 bp, 43 predicted proteins | sample C33_657DmetaG_FD_165043 | JGI IMG/M metagenome (GOLD analysis project Ga0222712, IMG submission 165043) | Estuarine water microbial communities from San Francisco Bay, California, United States - C33_657D | ecosystem: Environmental > Aquatic > Marine > Unclassified | place: USA: California... | reverse complement strand
CTGTGGTCGAGCAGGTAATGGTTGGTTCCTTTACCTCGATCCGTTCCCCGGAACTGAGACCCTTTGCGATCCCTACATCACCGACGAGAGTCTTGAAGCTGCCGCACCGCAGACAACTCCCGCATGGACGTTTGACGCAACCGTGACTGAGGGGCGAACTCTTCGCGTCGCCATGGTTGATTCCGCTTACGGCACCGACAGAGAACTCACTCCGTGGATCGACAAGCAGCGCCTCATCTACGAACAAGCCGATGCGCTCACCAGGCCCGAACCGGGGGTTGAATCCTGGCTCACGACACACCGACCAGTCTTTGCCTTGATCAGCACCACCCTTCTCCCGAAAGACAATCCACTCACCGACCCCTGGACTTCGGACGGTCAGATGATCGCGTCCTACGGACTACTGGGGAACTACGACATGGTCCTCGCAAGCCATAACCATTACGCACAGGTGACGCAGATCGCCGGGCAGCCTGCCGCAATGATTCTTGGAAATGGCGGTGCTCTCCTCGAACCCGTAACCGGCTACGACCGACCCCCGTATGGCCCACTCGCCAACATGGACGGCACTCCCCTCGTCCCCGACATAGCGCCCTATCCGAATGCATCATTTCTCTGGACAAATGTGCAGTACGGATATGCAATCGCGTCACCGGGCGCAAAATCCGGGACATGGACCATCACACAGTTCAACTACGACGGCAGTCTCTCGGCGACATGTGATTTGGCCTCACGTACGATCTCCTGCAGTTGATCTGCTCACGTAGTTGCAGGTCATCGAACTGCAACCAAAGGGCCTGATGTGAGTGCCAACCCAACACCTCATTCCACCCGACACTCGCGTCGCTTGGGCTCGTCGCTGACGCGACTCGTGCGAAAGCCTTCACGACTCTCCGTCGAATTTGCGGTGAAAGCCGGCCTCGCAACTGTCGTTGCTATCGGCATCTCCAGATGGCTTGGCCTCAACTCACCCTACTGGGCAGGCATTTCAGCCGTTGTTGCGACCGCGGGCAGTATCGGCGCATCGATCAATGCATCGATCACCCGAATCGTTGCAACCGTCATCGCTCTCCTCATCGCAATTGGTGTTGTACTTCTCCCAGTCGACGGACTCGTTGTGGCTGGCCTGACCGTCACCGCAACGTTGCTCATCATGTCGAGCCTTCGGCTTGACGCAGGCGCTCGTCTCGCCGGCGCAAGCACGTTGCTGCTCACTGCCATTCCACAAGGCGATCCACTTTCAACCGCGATCGGGCGCGGCCTCAATGTCCCTCTTGGTTGCGTTGTTGCAGTTCTCGTCGGATCAGTGGTGTTCCCCCATCGGGCCGTGAACCAGCTGAAGATCGGCCTCACCGAAGATCTCATTGGCTGTTTTCGTCTTTCGTGTGACGCACTCGAACAATGGCTCGACTCAACAGTGTCCCCTGAACTCGACACTCGTTTGAAGGCACTTCTTTCCGATGTCTCTCGACGAGATGCGATGTACACAGAAGCATCATTCGAGCCCGGTGGCACTGGTAGCCGCTCGACGAACCTTTCTCTTGCACTCGAACTCACAAAGCGAACGAGCCGAGTCACACGATCGCTCGTGATCGTCGCCGCCCGCGGGACTGACGACACTGCCCAACGACTGCTTGAGCCCGAATTCCGCAGAGTCATCGAAGCGATGCATCGAATGATTACGGAGTTCGACGACTCCGACTTGAACGACACTCCACAACGAGCTCGTGAAATTCACCAACAACTCCAACCAGCAATCAAGGCGATGGACGATGGGTTTCGGCAATTGCGAGAAAGACGAGAAACCGCAAGCTACAGCGACCGCGATGTTGAACATCTCCTCCACGCCATGTGGTGCATACACGCATTCGGTGAGATCTTCGCCGAGCAAGCTGTCGATGAAGACTGAGAATTACTCCTCGACCCGGAAGTTTGCGGTCACGAGTTCTTGAAATGATTCCGCACTGAGCGATCCAGCACGCACCGCATCACGAGCCCGAAGCGTTGCGGAGATCACCGATCGTGCTTCCTCGCTTGTCATAACGCCGTCGAGAACCGCTTGAGAAAGCTTGCATTCAAACTGCGAACAAGCCGACGGTCGATGCAAATCATGAATAGTGCAAACGCCATCGCATACCGCGGGGCAAGGAAGTTCGAAGACAGGCGGCTCCGCGGCGGCGATGATTTCAACGCCTAGGCCTCGGAGCGGTGCACCGAGATCACTCTCATCACGCACAGCCAAATGTGTCACGACAGTTCCATCACAACACAGTCCGCAACCGATACAGATTGATTGCTGATTGTTATTGCGGCCCCCACCACTCATCTTGGTGTCACCCGAACGGGGTAATGCAACCAACCAGCAAACTGGTTCGCCCGCAACCGTTGTGGTTCCCCGGCTGCTTCGATTGTCCCGATTCGTTGCAGTAGTTGCCCGAAGACCAACTTGAGATCCATACGCGCCAATTGAGCGCCGATGCAGAAGTGCGGACCACCGCCACCGAAGGCGACATGATCAAGAAGCTCACGATTTGGATCAAACATCTCGGGCATTTCGAAATGTCGTTCGTCATGATTTGCAGACGCGTAAGAAAGGATCACCTTTTCACCGCGCGAGATCTGACGGCCCCGTAGAACATGATCTGCAGTTGCGGTTCGACGGAACGACATGACGGGCCCCCGCCAACGCAAGAACTCCTCGACGAACGATGTCGGGCATTCACCGCCACTCCACGCATCAAAGATGTTGGGCTCACGCACCCACGAATTGACCATTTCTGTCATTGCGTGCGCTGTCGTACTCAACCCACCGACGAGCACCGCAGGGAAGAAACTAATGATCTCGGCATCAGTCAGAGTGTGTGTTCCTTCATCATCAGTGAGTTCCGATTGCACAAGCTCGACCACAACCCCATCGTGATTCTCGGGACTCCGCCGAACACTTGAGATCAACTCCTGGGCATAGCTGGCGATATCTCGCTGCATCTCAGGCCGAGGTGCGAGGCCTGGATTCACCTCTGGATCTTGGAAATCGGCCATCACCCGGGTGATCTCGATGAGGTGAGGCCAGTCCGATTCCGGGACACCGAAAAGGGTGGCCACCATTTGAAATGACAACTCCTCGGCAATGGGGACGAAGTCATGAGTCTCACCATCAAGCAATCTGTCAACCAAACGAGCGCACGTCTGTTCAATGAGCGGGACCATCCGTCGTATTTGTCCAGGAGTGAACGCAGCGCTTACGAGTTTTCGATACCGAGTGTGTTCCGGGGGGTCCTGATTGACGAACATTCGCCGCCGAGCAACGAGTTCTTCCTCTGATCGGGCCTCTTCAATTGACGAACCCTTGAATGAATTCGAATACAGCTCCCAGTTTCGATTCGCAGAAACAACATCGTCGAATCGCGTCAGCACCCAATAGCCCGGACCGTCCCGCTCTTCGTGCCACGCAACAGGATCGTTGTCACGTAACCACCGGAAGTACTCACGAGGAACACCGTCAAGATAGAGATCGGGACTTACGAGATCGAGGCGTTCCATGGGTCAGCCTCAGAGTTTCGGAGTGCTGGCCATCTGACCGCCATCGACCGTAAGGTCTAGGCCGCTCACCCACAAGGAATCATCGCTAGCGAGGAACAATGCGGCTGATGCGATGTCCATTGGCTCTCCAATGCGACCGAGCGGAAGACCTGCTGCCAATCGGTCTTCGTACTCATCGACGATGTAGGAGACCATCGGCGTTCGGATCACACCCGGCAAAATTGCATTCACTCGAATTCCCAATGGACCTAGATCAAGTGCTGCTGACTTCGTAAGGCCTCGCAACGCGAACTTTGAGGTCGTGTATGCCGACGCGTTCAGGTTGGCGGCGAGCCCGTTAAGCGAGGAAACGTTGATGATTGAACCGCCGCTTGGCATATGCGGAACCACTGCCTGGATGCCCAAGAGCGGTCCGATCAGATTGATGTCGAGAACTCGCCGGAAGTCGTCGATCGGCATCTCGTGCACTGGAGCCACTGCTCGAACACCGGCGTTGTTCAGGAGGATGTCAATCCTGCCGAACTGTCCGACGGCCCTATCGACTACAGCGGCCCAACTCTCCTCAGAGGTCACGTCAAGGAACTCACCATCGTGGTCAAGGACATCGCCGGCGATCACATGAGCGCCTTCGGCACGGAAAAGATCGAGCTCTGCCCGCCCCTGTCCGCGAGCAGCGCCCGTAATGATCACTACCTTGCCTTCGAGACGACCAGCCACGTTTCCCCCGTTCGCGGTGAGGATGTCACGCTACTTCGAAGTGATCTCAGCGAGCAGCGACGCGGGTCCGTGTGCCCAAAAGACCTCGACACCGTCATAGGTTGAATCTTCAACGTGAGCGCTTCCAACTCGGTTAAGAAAAACCTCGAGTGCCACTCGAGCCTCGAGGCGGGCCAGCGCTGCTCCTGGACAGATGTGCGGTCCACCACCAAACGAAAGATGGCTGCGCGCATCCACTCGATCAAGCCGAAACGAATCAGCGTCGTCGAAATGAGCCGCGTCTCGATTTGCGGAACCGAGTCCAAAGGCAACTTTCTCACCAGCGGCAATCTCCGTGCCGGCCACTTCCCCGTTGATCATGCAATTGCGCATAAGGAATTTCACCGGAGGGTCCAGCCGAAGACACTCTTCCACTGCAGCAGGGATGAGCGCTGGGGCGTTCTGCAATGTTGTGAACAGCTCCGGAACTGTCGTTACGCGCCACAGCAGGTTTCCTATGAGGTGTCTTGTTGTTTCATTTCCGGAAATGAACAGAAAAACCAACTGCGAGCGAGCCTCAACGTCGGTGAGGCGTCGGCCGTCAACTTCGGTAGATACGAGGCGAGTAATAAAATCGTCAGTCGGTCGAATGCGGCGCTCAGCGATAAGCGCATCGACGTAGGCAACGAACTCGGGGTGAGCCCCAGCTAAACCCTCACCGCGCTCGTTGCGATTCTTCGTTGGATAGGTCCCCTGCACGACTTCATCGGACCACTGCGCCCAAAGCCTGAAATCCTCTGGCGGCGCTCCCAACAGATGTGCAATCACATTGTTCGGCACCGGCATCACGAAGTCAGCAACGAGATCAACCGGTGCACGACGTTGCAAAAGACCGTCAAGCAGGTCATTGCACAGCGATTCACAAAACGGTTCGACTCGTCCGATCCGGTGCGCCGCGATCGCCGAGTTAATGATACGACGGATCTGACCATGCCGAGGTTCAGGAATCTCGCTCACGAGTTGTTCCTCGTCGGGAACGACAACGCCTGGTTCTCGAAAACTCGCTATGAAACGATCGACGTCTTTTGCTCCGGCCACCGAATCTTCGTAGCGAGCGAGATACCACGGTCCCATTTCTGTTTTCGAAACCGGGCAACTCTGACGTAGTACCGCGAAACCCGGATCGTCGAACGATGCAGATAACGGATCAAAACCCATAGGAACCCCCGTTGCGCAAACTAGCCCGACGTCCACTGTGATCACCCGATCTCCCACACCTTCACCAGCCCTACACTCAAACAAAGGCCACATCAGCACACGTCCATAGGGGGAACCGTGGCTATCTATCCGCATCACATCGGAATCTGCGTCAGCGATCTTGAGAAGTCCCTCAAATTCTGGTGCGACGGAATGGGATTCGAGACGACAATGGTCCCAACGGTTGGTGGCGAATGGTCCGAAGCTCTTGAAATCGGCGGTGAGATCGATTTCACCGCACACTTCATTAAACGCGATGGCTTCGAATTCGAGTTGCTTCATTACCGCACTCCAGGAGCGCACGGCTCGCCGTCAATGTCGCGAAACCAACTTGGGTTCACACACTTCGCGGTCTATGTCGACGACATCGATGCCGAAATCGCTCGACTTGTTGAGTGCGGTGGAACAGTCATCGAGCGAACTCGCACCAAGATGGGCGAAGGACCAATGTCGGTCGAACTTGTTTTCATCGCTGATCCAGATGGCGTCCGAGTTGAACTCATGCAAGCCGGCGGATGAACTTTTCCTGCTATCCCGGAACCGACTATTCCAAAACTCTACGATGACGGCACCGGCATCACCGATGTCGTAACTATCCCAAGGGGGAATTCATGCGTCCGATCGGCAAAGTCCGTAGTCCACTGGTGGTCATTCTTCTCACCATCATCACCTTCGGCATCTACGGCCTCTATTGGCATTACGAAATGTTTAAAGAAACCAACGAATTCGATAACGAAGGCATCACGGGCATTGTTGGGCTGTTGATCACAATCGTCTGCGGCATCGTCGCGATTTTCTTGCTTCCGTGGCAGGTCGGCGAAACTCGCAAGCGAGCTGGCCTTACCGAAGGCGTCAATGCGATCTACGGACTCTGGTGGCTCCTCCCAATCGTAGGTGCGTTCATCTGGATCATTCTTGTGCAGAAGGCCGCCAATGAACTTTGGGAATCACAGGGCGCTGTCGCTGCCTGATTCACCATCTGCAGTTGCACAAACGCCCCGGTTCGCCGGGGCGTTTGTCGTTTTGCGAAACAATTTGGGAATCAGGAGAACGTTGGATTGAACCCGATATTCCAGATCCACGAAGCGACAAACAGACCGATGACGAGTGCGACAGGAACACGAATGACGCTCAATGTCCGCGTCTTAGGAAATGCCCACAAAAGCAAAATCACAAGCCCGCCAAGAAACGCGAGAACTCCAAACGGTTGATAGCGAAGTGCACCTGACACATCGAGACGCATGATCGATCGCGCTGAACGCGTCATCCCACAGAGCGGACACGGCACACCCGTAATCGTCAGCATTGGACATGGCGGGATCGGTGAGAACGGCAGCACCATGCCGAAGACTGCAAGGCCGACGCATCCGAGGATCAACCACCGTAAAGGTGCAAGCGGCACGGCCATTGACGTCGCCAAACGCGATCGTTGTGATCCGCATGCAGAGGTGTGTACATGCTCAGCAGAGTGTGAATGCTCCGCTGTCATCGGCTTCTCCGACTCAGGCCTTTTCGCAGATGACCAGCGGGATATCGCGATCAGTCCCGGCCTGGTAGTCGTCGTAGGCCGGCCACGCGGCAGTGGCGATCGGCCAGTACGTCGCCTTTTCCTCTGCCGTCGCAACTCGAGCGACAAGATGATGAACAGCGGCTCGGTCCTGCACGGTGACCGATGGATTGGCAACCATGTTGTGGAACCACTGTGGATTCTTCGGGGCACCGCCCATAGACGCGACGCAGAAATAGCGTTCGCCGTCTGTGACACGAATTAGAGGCGTACGGCGCTCTTTCCCCGACTTTGCGCCGGTTGTCGTCAGGATGATGACCTCGCCGCCTTCCCAGAGGAATCCGTCCTCACCGTTCGTTGCGATGTACCGCTCGACGTGGTCGGCGATGGGTTCCCATGGGCTCGGTGCGTACTCACTCATAGCCAAGACGCTACCGCCCAGGACCCCTGCAGCCGGCCACGGCATCCCCGAAATTCAACGAGGCGGCGAATAGCGTCCTACTTCATGGGTAGTGCAGCAGTCTTCTTCTCCGTCGTTACCGCGCTCGTCATGTTGGCCAGCGGTGCCTACGACTTCACCATGCCCCAAAAGGTGCTGAACCTCGTTGACCGCCTCGGGCACCGACCAAATTTTGTTCGCACACTTGGTCTCGTGAAGGTTCTTGGCGGCCTTGGACTCCTCGTCGGTCTCGTCATTGGGCCGCTCGGCATCTTGGCTGCACTTGGCCTCGTCGCCTATTTCATTCTGGCGATTCGAGCCCACGCCAAACTTGGTGATTCGGGCGCAGAAACTCTCCCGGCTGCAGCAATGTTCATTCTGAGTGCACTCACACTCATCACGAACCTGTTCGCCTGACACCTTCGACAAACACAAATGGAGAAATAATGAACAAACGCGTCACCTTCGCCGCCGGCGCACTTTGCGTCGGTCTTCTTTTCACCGCTTGCTCAAGCGACAAAAAGAGTGATTCCTCAACGTCAACGACTGCAAAAGGTTCGTCGTCGACAACCGCAGCAGCCTCCGCATCCACGACCACAGCGTCAGCAGGCGCAACTCTTCCGACAATCGCCGGCATTACAAAGACCGGTTCGAAGGCAATTAGCGATGGCGGAACGATGACCACCTACACCACGACTGCCGCCGGCAACAGCATCGCTGGTTCGTACGAAACTGCAGTCAAGGCGTCCGGTTGGACCGTCACGAGTTCGGGTGGCGGCGGCGGTCGCTGGGGCGGCAGCGGACTCTCGGCCACAAAGGGATCCGAGTACCTCGTCGTCTCTGCCGGTGGCGGCAATGGCACGACCTACGTCGATGTTTGCACCTGGCCATCCAAGCCAAAGAATGACGACTGCGGCGATAACGACAATCAAAACTGAGCCCACACCGGAACGCTCCGGTTCGGAGAACGAAGAAGGCCCCGGAGAAATCCGGGGCCTTCTCGCGTACTGCGTTCAATTGAACGACTCGGTTCAGCCAGCCTTTGAAAGCTGTGCAGCCGAGCGCTCAAGAGCCTGGTTCGCTCCATCAGGAAGCGAGGTGAGCGGTTCGGCAATTTCCGCAACCGTGGGGCCGTACTTGTCGGCATAGGGCTGAAGAGCAGCGAGGTCGAAGTTGTAGAACTCCGCCGCGTTGCCAGCAAGGATCTGCTGAATCTGCGTGGGCTCGAGATGACCAAGCACCTGACGAAGATGTTCGCGAGTGAACGGATGTGTTCCCTCTTCGTGCGGGTAATCGTTGCCCCACATCATCTTGTCGATACCAAGAACTTCGATACCGGCAGTGATGTCGGCAGGAGTCGGCTGGCTGATTCCAACGAAGCAGCTCTGCGCGAAGTACTCACTCGCGGAACGAGGTGGAACCGTTTCACCCTCGAAACGCATTTCACCAACCTTGTTCCCGCGCATTCCGGCAAGGAGGCTGTCCATCGAATCAAGCAAAGGCGGAATCCACGCACATCCAGTTTCGGTGAGCGCGAACTTGAGCTTTGGGTGACGCTCGAACACGCCAGCAAGGATCATGTGAACAAGCGGACGCTGTGAGTAGTACGGAATCTCGATGAAGTGAACGAGAGGCATTGCCGGAGCCGGGTGGTACTTGGGGCCACCGGTGCCGCTATGGGCGTTGACCGGAATGTTGTTCTCGGCGCACGCCGCCCACAGTTCGTCGTAATCGGGGTGGTAGAGCGGCTTGATCCAATCGGCGGTCGGAGGGACAGCGCCGATAAGGACGCCACCGCGAAGACCGTTTTCCTTGCACCAAATGGCGTCGGCAATCGCATCGTCGACATCGTTGAGGAAGATCTGACCGATACCAGCACGACGCTCTGGTGCACGGCTGCAATAGTCAGCGAGCCAACGGTTGTGAGCCTGCACGCCTGCGTGGCGGTGCTCGTACTCATCAGGAGTCGGAGGCTGTGCAAAGAGCACAAAGTTCGGGAAGAACGGAGGCACCGTGTTCGGGTAGATGACCTCGGCGATTGTTCCGTCGGCGAACATGTCGCCGTCACGACGATCGTCATCCCAGTTACGGATACGGAGATCGGTGTCCTTCAGGTCCTTGAACGGGTTCCTGTACTTCTCGCGCCACGCGTCAAAGTCATCGCGGTACTTGGGGTCAAGGAACTCGCGGTACTGCTGATGGCTTCCACCCGCATGGGTGTCGGCCGAAATGATGATGTAGTGATCATCCGGTCCGAGCATGGTGTCTCCTGTGGTGAGTGCACTCATGGTGAGTGCGTCTGACGCCGGGGGGCGCTGTGTTGACTCAATCATAGGTGAAACAAGAACTGGAATGTCGGGTTCGGCGCCAGAAGTCGTCAGTGGACCCCGTCGAAGATCAGAGACCCTTAGGGCGATTGGTGAAACGCTCTTCGTTCGGCGAATAGAACCAGCCCGCTCCGGCCTTGGTTCCACCATCGACGGGGATGTTGTGGCCAGTCACGAACGCCGAAAGGTCCGAGGCTAGGAACAATGCCACCCGGGCTTGGTCCTCGGGCCAGCCCAACCGGCCGACCGGCGCCCACGCTTCCCACAGGTGCTCCGAGCCCACCGAGGTCGAGATGTAATCGACCTGCGGAGTCTGGGTCAGGTCTGGTCCGATGCCGTTGACTCGAATGCCATTGCGGCCCATAGAGAGTGCAAGGTCGGTGCTGAACTTCGCGCTTGCGGCTTTCATCGCCCCATAGATGGGGTCACCGGGATAGCCGCGCATTCCTTCAACCGAATGCACGTTGACAATCGATCCACCGCCACCAGCGATCATCGACTCGAGAAATGTTTTTGTTGCTGCGACCATCGCGAAGAAATTGATGTCGTACATCGCTTTCCACGAATCAGGAGACGACTTTCGGAAGCGTTCAAGTGGGCGGTAATCGCCAACGTTGTTGACGAGCACTTGAACGTATGGGTGATCAGCGAGGATGGTGTCCCCGACTGTCTGCATTTGGTCCCATTCGCGACAGTCGGCAATGTGCGCACGAGCGCTTCCCCCGGCTGCCCTAATTTCAGCGACCGCCTCTTCGGCAACCGACGCATCGATATCAATGAGCTCGATGATCGCCCCATGCTGTGCGAACAACCGCGAAATGGAACCGCCGATGCCGGTTCCTCCCCCAGTCACCACAGCGACTCGGCCGTCGAGAAGTCGGTTCCAATCGGCGATGGGAGCAGGTTGCGGATAATCGAACGCTGTCATGGTCGAATCCTGCCATGACCTGCGACCCCACGCTTCAAACACACTTCGGGAGCCTTGATCAGACAGGATGGTGACGTGCGAGTCCTGACATGGAACATCCAAGGGAGAATTGGGAACTGGCAACAGCGCCACAGCGCAGTTGAGTCGGTACTTCTCGATTCGTCTCCTGATGTCGTAATACTGCAGGAGTCGTGGGTGGAACCTGGCGGTTCAACGCAAGCGCGACAACTTGGAAACGCATTGGGACTGACTGCGGTCACAGCGGCAGAGCTCGCGGGATTCGATCGCTACCCACAAGCGGAGTACTGGGTCGTCAACGCCGTACTGAGTCGCTGGCCGAGTCGAATCCTCCGCGCAGTCTCCCTGAACGACGAACACGGCCACCCCACATGGAGACATGTATTGCTCGTTCGTGTCGAACGCCCCGAGTCCGAAGGCGGTTCGTTCATCGCTGCAGGTACCCATCTCGAACATGGTCTTGATCGTTCCGTCACTCGCTGCGCGCAAATGGCACACCTAGTCGCTGAAGTGTCAAGCGAGATCGGAAGCCATGAACAATGGCGTAACGAACTCCCCGCCATTGTCGCTGGCGACTTCAATGCCGTTCCCTGGTCGGACGAAGTGCGCCGCGCAACAGGCACCGCTACCCCGTTCGTCCCGGGCTTTGTTCTGGTCGATGCATGGGACGCATGTGGCAATCCAGACCGAGGCGATACCTGGTCAACGAAGAACCCACTTGTGCCTCGCCGAGCAGTGCACCCCAACAGAAGGCTTGATTACATCACGACAACGTTTCCGCGACGTCGCAACTGTGGATCATTTCAGTCGTGCGTACTGCGCGGTGTTGATCTCGTTAATGGGGTCCAACCTTCAGACCACTATGCCGTTCTTGCGGAGGTTGACCTGTGACAAACACGCTTGCCGAAGCGGTGCTCATCGCTCAAATCATCGGTTCCGTCGGAATGTTTGGCGTCATTTGGACAATCCAACTTGTGCACTACCCGCTGATGCGCGCGATTCCCGATGAAGCTTTTGTAACCTATGAGCAGCAGCACACGCGACTGATTTCATTTCTTGTGGGCCCACTCATGCTCATCGAGGGGCTCTGCGTTTTGGCTGTCTTTTTCGCTCGACCGGAAGGCGTGCCACTTTGGTCGACTTGGGTCGGCGGGATCCTCGAAGCCATCGCTATCGGCGTCACTGCGTTCATTAGTGCACCCACCCATGGCAAGCTCGAAAGCGGACCGAACGGGCTGCTACTCAATCGCCTGATCGCTACCAACTGGATTCGAACCGCAGCGTGGACTGGTCGCGGCGCAATCGCAATTTTCATGCTCGTCGCGTACTTCAAGGCCTAACGCTGCCCACATCTACGCGATCGTTATCCCCTGCTTTGCGCAACCGGCGATGAGAGCGTCGTGGAACTTCTCAACGTCTCCACGAAGTCGTTCTAGATCCTCAGCGCCCAAAACAACGACAATCTCATCGCCAGACTGGGCGACTACGACCGGCAACTGGTGCGCACACGCGTCGAGAACATCAAGCGGAGCATCGTCACGATGAAATGTCTTGAATTGGACGCCCAAGGACGCTCGACAATCTCGCCACTGTTGCTTTTCTCGGAATACTCCATGGGTGATCTCGCAAAGCGAGCAATGGGCTCGCCCAATGCGAGCGCCAACCCAATATCGAACTTCACCAACGAATGTGCCGTCAGCGTCGTAGACGCCGATGAGAGAAAACTCCGACGAATTCACTCAGGGTGCGCCATCGAGAATGTCGTTGAACCCGAACTGCGTATGTGGCCCGAAAATGATCTGCTCAAAGATTCCGATGCCGACTTTGTCGCCCATTCGGGCACGAACGATGTGGTGCACGTGTTGATGGGTTGGATCCTGTGGGCTCACGTCGTCAAAATTCCAGTCTTCGCGACCAAGTTCGAGTTCACCGTGCCAAACGCCATGGCCCCATTCGGGGTTCATATAACCGAGTGCACGCATATCGAAACGAGACAGAGGTTCGAGTTCAAGCACGATCTCTTCGCCATTGTCTCCCAACAAATCGATTTCCGCATGAGTTGCCCAGCGAGTGCCTGATTCGAAGGTCAATCGCTGACCGACAGGATCGAATCGGCGAACCGATGCATCGTCAATCGTGACTGTGGCCGGAACGGGGTCAATGATTCCAACACGATGACCATCGGGTCGCCAGAAAATACCACCGGGGCGCTGGAACCAACCGGCGACAACACACTCGTCAGCAAAGTGAATTGGCGACCACAGCCAAGCATTCGGGGGACCACTCGATGGCTTCCCCGGAGCAACAGAACCGACGGGACGAACACCCCAAGAACGATCGCGAATTCCGACCACTTCATCGTGGGTGAATTCAGTGCGATCGCCATCTACGTCGACGAAACCCTCCCAGGTTCCAAACTGCATGTAGCGGGCCATGTCGATGATCGTGTGAGGACCATCAGTCATCACCGTGTGATCTTCGAGAAGTGCCCCCACTCGAGAACGCCAACGCATATCGCAGGTGATGCCTGTTTCATTCGGACCAACCGAATAACGCAGCTGTCGGAATGGCTCGACGATCTCGAGTTTCGCTGGACCAATAGTGAGCTCGGTCGGGTCATCTGATGCCCGACGCGACGCGTGGAACGCGTGTTGCGAACCGTTCCGAGAAATCGACACTGAGGTGTCCTGCACCTGCAGGTTGTTGTAGCGGCCAAAAGCGATCTCAATCTGGAACTCGCCGCCACGGTGCGTTGCTCCGAACCAGTAACGGCCGTAGGAGTTGCGATCGGTCGTGCCAGAAAGTGCGATTGGTTTCGCGACCTGATGAATTGGGAATTCGTCAAATGGCGTCAGTGGCATCGGTTCCCCTTAGAACGGTTCTGGCATTGCGTCGGCAATGTCGCGAAGTTGATTCTTTGCAATCTTTTCAAGCGTGGCGCGAGGGAAATCATCGACGAAATACGCCGCACGAGGAACCTTGAAATCGGAAAGGTTCTGTCTGCACAGTTCAAGAATCGCCGCTTCGAGCTCTGCATCGCTCGGGGCATTAGCGCCCTTGATCACGAACGCAACCGGCACGACGTCGAGCATCGGATGCGAGCGGCCAACAACAGCGACATCGCCCACTCCCGGGACTGTTCGACAAAGGTCTTCAACTTCTTTTGACGAAACATTCTCGCCGCCGACCTTCAGCATGTCTTTGTCACGCTCTGTGTAGAAGATTGCTCCCCCATCGCCCATGCGGACCATGTCACCGGTCTTGAACCAGCCATCTTCAGTAAAGCTCTTCGAGTTCGCGTCCTCGTTGTCGAAGTACTCGAGGAACAGCTGGATTCCGCGCGTGCCGCGCAACCAAAGTTCGCCAACGCGACCATCGTCAAGAACTTCGCCGGATTCTGGATCAACGATGAGAGATTCGTAACCGGGCGTCGCCTTACCGAGAGACCCGGGCGGGATATCGCCGTGCAAACCAGAACGAGTTGCGTGCGTCACCGTCTCGGTCATTCCGTAGGCGGCAAGCACACGACAACCAATGAGATTTTCCAACGGAGGAGCAATCGCACCAAAGACCGCTGCTTTCAACTTGTTCTCGGGAATCGGCTGCCCCTGCACAGCGAGATACACGAAGGGGATGAGCGAAATGTGGGTGACACCGTGCTTTACGACGACTTCCCAGAAACGACTTGAAGAGAATTTCGGCTGCAGCACCACGGTGCCGCCAACGCCGAGAATCGACCACATCGACCAAGATTGCGCGTTCACGTGGAAGAACGGCAGGAAAATCAAATACACAGAGTCCGGATCAGCACCGATGTTGTCAGGACCAACTCGTGTTCCCCACAACGTATTTGCATGCGTGTGCACAACCGCCTTCGGACGCGAGGTCGTTCCCGAGGTGAACATGATGCCGACTGGGAGCATCGGTTCTGCTGGACGCGGAATGAATTCCTCGATGTCGGCAAACAAGTCATCGAAGGAAAGAAGTCCGGGCACAGCTTGTTCCGGTGTTGCTGGTTCGCCGGAATTGTCAGCAGTGACAGCGATCCATTTCAGGTTCGGTCCGCTTGCTGCAACAACTGACGCGTACTGCGGTTGAGTAATGGCCGCAACGGCCTTGGTGTGATCGGTGAAATAGGTGAGTTCGGCAGCGACTGACCGAGTGTTCGTTGTGACTCCGGCAGCGCCGACGGTTGCACACGCGTACCAAGCCAGCACCATCTCGGGGCTGTTGTCCGAGTGGATGATGACCTTGTCACCCTTCTGCACACCATTGCGCTGAAGCCCTGCTGCGAGACGTCGCACGTCATCCCAAAACTCTGCGTAGGTCCACGTCTGCACATCGCCGCTACGCGGCTCCCAGATGAGTGCCGGATGATCTGGCCGCCGTTCGGCGAGTCGTGAGAGCAGCCAGGGAACATCCTGGCCAGTCATCTGGAACTGAGCGACGACATCGGCGTCCACGGTGATCCCCCTGTGAGTGCGGTCCCGATCCGGGACGAACATCCCTATCCTGCCCCATCGCGCCGCACCGAGGCGCCACGGCGTCCACGGCGCGGCCGAGCGCTGGTCGTAGGCTGGCCCTGTGAAAAAAATTCTGCTGGTCACCATTGCCGCGCTGTCACTTCTCGCCCTCGGTTGCAGCAAGTCCGACAAGGCGAGTTCGTCGAGTTCCACCACTGCCTCCCCGACCACCACATCGGCAACGGCGTCGACATCGACCAGCGCGGCGCCGTCGCCTCGACTCTGCAACGCGTCGGCGCTGACCGGTCGTCTCGGGCCCAGTAGCGCCGGTGCTGGGCAGCTCTATCAGGCACTCACCCTCACGAACACCGGCGCAACCACGTGTGATCTGCGTGGATTCCCGGGTGTCTCGCTACTCGGCGCAGACGGCAAACAGGTCGGCCAACCCGCCTCGCGTGAGGGCGCCGAAGGGTCAACCGTCGTGCTCGCTCCGGGTGAAAGCGCCACTTCAACGCTGCACACCACCACCCAAGGAATCGGTCCCTCCTGCGTCACCGGTGCCAGCGTGCTGGTCTACCCACCTGACAACACCGCCACCCTCACCGTCTCCAGCGCGTTCACCGCGTGCGGCGGGTTCAGCGTCTCAACTCTCATCGCCGGCATTGGGGACAACTGATGAGGAACATCCTCGCCCACGTCGTCCATAACGAAGAGACGATTGCCGACAAGTTGCTCCACCCACTGACTGGCTTCGACCACATCGCATCGATGGTTTTCGTTGCAACAGGCATCGTGTTGTTGTTTCTAGCTCTTCGTGGGCGTCGAGCAGCGACGACGGCTGGCACCGTAACCCGAGTTCGTTCAACCACATTCGTCGCTGGGTCGGCTGCACTTCTTGTGGCTTCGATCATCGCACTCTTCGCAATCTAAAGACCGCATAGGATCGTCAAACCACTACGATCCGGCCCCTGCGCCATTCGCGAGGGGAACTAATGAGCGTCAACGAAACTGCGGGGACCTATCCCAATTTTGGAGGGAAGGTCGGGCGAGTCTTCGCTACATCGGAGTCGTGGTGGCCGGAGCGCCCCAGCGCACCGGAGGGAGCTCCCAATGTCGTCGTGATCCTTTGCGACGACCTCGGCTATGCAGACACCTCGCCGTACGGAAGCGAAATCTCGACACCAACGGTCGAGCGACTGGCCGCAACTGGCCTGCAGTACACCGATTTTCATTCCACCCCGATGTGTTCTCCGACTCGGGCGGCGCTCCTCACGGGCATGAACCCGCATGCCGCAGGAGTCGGAACAGTGGCCCATTCGGATCCGGGCTTCCCTGGGTACGCCATGGAACTCGCTGACGACGTGATCACTCTTCCCGAAACGCTTCAAGCAAACGGCTACGCCACCTACATGGTCGGGAAATGGCATCTCGCAAAGGATTCAGATCAATCTGATGCTGGCCCGCGCCATTCGTGGCCATGCCAACGCGGCTTTGATCGCTTCTACGGATTTCTCGACGGTTTCACGAACTTACATCAACCCCATCGGCTTGTTCGGGACAACACGCCTGTCGAAACCGACACCTATCCCGATGGCTATTACTTCACTGACGACATCACCGATGAAGCAATTGCAATGGTCAGGGCCGGCAAGGCTTCTGCTCCCGACCAACCCTTCTTCTTGTATGTCGCACACGGTGCAATTCATGCGCCGTTGCACGCAAAGGCAAAGGACATTGCTGCCCAGCAAGGTAACTATGACGGAGGCTGGGATGAACTCCGACTTCGACGATTCGCTCGACAGAAGGAACTCAACGTCGTCGGCAACGACGTTGTTCTTGCACCCCGAAATTCGGAACTCAATAACGACGTCGATCCGTGGGATGACCTGACCGACATCCAGAAATCTCTCTATGCGCGCTACATGGAAGTGTTCGCCGCGATGGTCACAAACGTGGACGAGAACACTGGTCGCCTTCTCGATGCGCTCGATGAAATGGGCGAACTCGACAACACGATTGTCATATTTACCTCCGACAACGGGGCTTCTCGTGAAGGCGAGATGGTCGGTACGAGCGCATACATGGTGCATCTCACCGCCGGCGATGAAATCGAATCCGACTACGAGCGCATCGACCTCATCGGTGGCCCTCGAACCTCGCCCCATTACCCCAGGGGTTGGGCAATGGCCGGAAATACACCGTTCCGCCTTTACAAAATCAATACCCATGCAGGCGGCCACACCGTTCCGTTCCTGATTTCCTGGAAAAACGCTTCATTCAGCAGCGGTGAATTGCGAACGCAGTACGCACATGTCTCGGACATTTTCCCAACACTCCTCGATCTGATTGGTATCGAAGCACCAACAACGCGAAATGGCATCGCTGTCAAAGAGCGCACTGGTTCAAGTATGGCTACGACATTGCGTGAGGCAAGCGCTCCCCCACAGCGCACAGAAGCCCTCTACGAAATGATCGGACACCGTGGGTTTTACCGAGACGGATGGGAAGTTGTCACCCTCCATCAGCCATTTACGCCGTTTAGCGACAGCGAATGGGAGCTCTACAACCTCACCAACGATCGCACCGAACTCAACAACTTGGCCGAATCCGAACCCGAGAAACTCGCCGAACTCATCGCCGCATGGAATGACGCTGCTTGGGACGGGCAAGTGTTTCCCCTCGATGAGGGAACGGGGCTCAAGTATGTCCTCCGTCCACCGCGCACCGAGATCTTTCAAGAACCTCTTTCGGTATGGCCGGGCACGCCGACGCTTGAACGCTGGCGTTCGCTGCAATTGATTTGGCTAAGTTCATTTCGCTTTGAAGCGCCAATCACCGTTTCCGAAAACTCTCTTGGAACGATCGCCGCCCATGGCGACCAAAGTGGCGGCTACGCGCTTTACCTGCTTGAGGATCGCAAACCAACACTCCTATTCAACGACGGACGCGGAACGATGACCTTGCTCGAAGGACCTTCTTTGGATACTGGCGATCACGTTGTCGAATGCGCATTCGACGCGATCGGCGGAAACACCTGGAAGCTCTCGCTCACCGTTGACGGCGTCTGCGTTGACGCGCATCCCGAAGTTCCGATGCTGTATGCGATGTCTCCGTTTGAAGGAATCAGTGTGGGACGAGATCCCCGATCGCCAGTGTGGTGGGAACGCTACGAAACCCACGGTTCGTTCCATTACAACAGCCCGCAGGGAGCTGTTCGATGGATTCCCGGACCCAAGGCACCCGATCAGCCCGAAGACGTTGTTGGGCTGTTGCGCATGATCGGTGCGAAATTCGAATAGCGCCTGAGGCGAGTTATTGATCGACCATCTGCAGTTTTGCCGTTCCAGTTTGGACTGCATGAAGCGCCGCACTGACATTACGAAGTTGTGTGCGCGAGAGGTGATCAATGAATTGCCGACGAACTGTTGCAACGTGATCCGGAGCAACACTGCGCAATTTTTCGAATCCGACATCTGTCAACACCGCCATCATCACCCGTCGATCCTCCGAAGAGGGTTCACGAGTAACAAAGCCGTCACGCACCAGTCCGTCGAGACGACGCGTGAGTCCCGAAGGTGAAACGTGGAGTGCTCCGGCGAGATCGCACATCCGGAGTCGATGATCGGGCGTATCCGAGAGTCGAGCCAGAACGCCGTAATCACCGCTGGTAAGTCCATGTGGCGCAAGGTCGTCTTCGATCGCCGACTGAATGGCCGCATTCACTTCGACCATCGCAAGCCATGTGACCATTTCATCGCTGTCGAGCCAACGCACGTCAGTTTCCGCACTACCGGAAGTTTCTGGAGACATGTTTTCAGTCTAGCCCATGACCTCGCAATAGTTGCGAACGCAAGGAACTTGTGGAATACTTGCGGGCACAAGGAATTCAACCCACAGGAGTCTCCATGCCAAACCTCAACGATCTCACCCCTGGGATCTGGACTATCGATCCCAGCCATACCGCCGTCACATTCGTGGCCCGTCATCTCGTGATCACCAAGGTGCGCGGCAAGTTCGGCGAGGTCACTGGTGCCCTCACCATCGCTGACGACAAGCTCGCGTCAACCGTCGAAGCAACCATTGGCATGGCATCGGTCACGACTGGAGACGATGGTCGCGACGAACACCTCAAGAGCGCCGACTTCTTCGATGTTGAGACCTACCCGACCATGACATTTGTCAGCACCAGCATTCGGGGCGATGGAGCCGAGTACGTCCTCACCGGAGATCTCACCATCAAGGGCGTATCGAAGTCGGTTGAACTTGACCTTGAATTCGAAGGCGTCTCCCCTGATCCGTGGGGTGGCACCCGTGTCGGATTCAGTGCGACAGGTGAAATCAATCGCCGCGATTTCGGTCTCAACTTCGACGTCAAACTCGATACTGGTGGCGCACTCGTCAGCGAGAAGATCAAGATTGAAATTGAGGCACAAGCGGTAAAGGCCTGATCCGCACACTTCGCGCAGAACGCTAAGAGGGCCGACCCAAGCGGGTCGGCCCTCTTCGCGTCGTTCCTCCCGCGACTCAGCAGCGCCCCACTTCCTAGGCAGGTGCAGCGATGCTGTCCCATTCGATCGGGACATGGGCATATCCATCAATCAGATTCGAGTGCACCCGCGGATAAGTCTCGGGGTTTCCTACGAATCGCAGTCCCCGGAAACGAGTAAGAATTTCCTCGAACATGATGCGGCCTTCGATACGGGCCAGATTGGCGCCGAGGCAAAAATGCGGACCACCAGCGCCAAAGGCAACATGATCGTTCGGATTGCGACGTACATCGATGGAATCTGGATTCTCAAAGGCACGTTCGTCGCGATTTGCTGAGGCGTACACCATGAGAACGCGCTCGCCCGCTTTGATCTGCTTTCCACCAAGTTCCGTATCGACCGATGCGGTTCGAGTGAAGTGAATCACTGGCGTGGAGAAACGAAGAAGTTCTTCGATCGCCGTCGGAACGATCGAAAGGTCGTTACGAACAATGTCGTATTGGTCACGATTTTGAAGTAACGCGAGCGTTCCAGTGGTGATGAGATTTCGGGTCGTTTCTGACCCAGCGTTCTGCAGAAGCATGAAGAAAAGTTCAATCTGGAACGCTGTGAGCTTTTCGCCCTCAACCTCGGCGTGCAAAAGCACGCTCATGAGGTCGTCTCGAGGGTTGTCGGCTCGATCGGCACACATTGCGTCGGCATACATGAACATGTCGGTCGCGGCTTGTCCGCGTTCCTCGGCCGTCACGCTCGGGTCAAAACCGAACGTCTTTTCCGTCCACTCGAATACCTGTGCGCGGTCGGCTTCGGGCACGCCCACCATGTCGGCGATCACGTGGAGCGGAAGCCACAACGCGAGATCGTGAACGAGGTCTGCGCTGGTGCGGTCCGAAAGTCCGTCGATAATTTCGTTCGTACGAGTTCGCAGCATGTCGCCTAACTGGGCAACTCGTTTCGGCGTGAAGCCTTTGTTGATGATCTTTCGCAATTTCATGTGATCAGGAGCATCAAGGCTGATCATCAGCTGATCGCTGCCGGCCGACGCTGGGTCACTAATGCCGTCGTCCATGAACGGGTCGGGTGAATTGCGATAGGTCGCCGCGTCACGAGACACCTGCTGCACTTCGGCGAATCGAGTTACCACCCACAACTTTTCGCCGGGATAGGAAGGATGATCGAGACATGCGACCGGATCATTGTCACGCAGCCACCGGTAGTAGTCATAGGGAACGCCGTGGGTGTAGGTGCTCGCTTCGTGCAGACGTGGTGCATCAACAAATGTGTCGGTCATAGGGACTCCTCTAAAGTTTCCAACGATTGTGTCAGTCACGACCCGTCGAGGGTCCGCGACCAGGGCCTTTGGTCAGTCCCCGAGAATGGCAGCCATTCGTTCAGTGGTCTCAATCCATTCCTCGACCATCTCCCGCACGACATCTTTGGTCGGGCGCACCTTATTGAGACGACCCACAATCTGACCGACAGGAAAGCCAATTAATTCTCTGGTGCCGACACGCTGCGTTCGACGTCCGGCTTCTTGATGAAGGATTCCCTGCAATGGCATGGGCAGAGTCCCAGGAGATTCCGCGGATTCCCATGCATCGGTCCAGGCGGTACGCAATTGTCGAGCCGGCTTACCCGTCATGGCCTTGGATCGGACGGTGTCACGCGATGTCGCGGCAAGCATGTTCTCAAGTGCTGCGGGGTTCGTGTCGGCTTCAGAAACCGTGAGCCACATTGAGCCGGTCCACGCACCTTGTGCACCAAGAGCGATTGCCGCGGCCATTTGCCGACCGGTGGCTATCCCGCCGGCAGCAAGAACAGGTACGTCAGGTCCGACTGCGTCGACGACCTCAGGCACAAGCACCATGGTCGAGATTTCGCCACAATGGCCGCCAGCTTCGGTGCCCTGAGCAACGATCACGTCGACACCGATCGCCACCTGACGCTCGGCATGGATCTTGGAACCCGCCAGTCCACCTACGAGAATTCCCGCCTCGTGGGCCCGTTCAATCACGTAGAGGGGTGGTGGCCCAAGAGCGTTCACGATCATCTTCACATTCGGATGATTGAGGCAGACCTCGACCTGACTCGGCCCCATTGCATCGACATTGAGACCAGCAGCAGCCACCGGACCACCTTCAAGTTCGGGTGGCAGTTCAGGAACGTCGTAGCGAGCCAACAAGTCATCGACGAACTCTCGGTGTTGAGTCGGGATCATGGCGTCGAGTGACTCGAATGACGCGTCGTCTCCCCCGCCTTTGCCCACGTAATTCACCGGCATCGCAAAGTCGACGCCATAGGGCTTTCCGTTGACGTGTTCGTCGATCCATTTGAGTTCGATCTCAAGTTGCTCAGGACCAAAGGCGAGCGCACCGAGCACACCGAAACCGCCAGCATTTGTCACGGCAGCCACAACATCGCGGCAATGAGAGAAAGCGAAAATCGGGAATTCGATGCCAAGGCGTTTGGCGATTGGCGTGCTCATGGTTTCTCCTTTGATGCGTGGTCTGATGCTTGATCTGAACGCTTGTTTGGTACCTCGTTGGCGCTCGCATGTAACGTGCGACACAAGATTTTTAAACGCCAAAAAAGTGTAGCACGACGATTCCGCTCACCACTGTGTCAACTGGCACGTTTCATGCGATCAAGGGCCTAGATTGCTAGGGCTGTGCCGACAGGCCAGCCCTTCGCCCTGACAAGGAGTTCCCATGAGGACACGAGCCGCCGTCCTGTACGCCCCTCATACTGAGTACAAGATCGAAGAGATCGAACTCGATGACCCGAAGGCCAATGAGGTCCTCGTGCGTTTCGTTGCGAGCGGTATGTGCCACTCCGATGAACACATGGTCACCGGCGACATGGCCATGGATCCCGCCATCATCGAAATGCTCGGATGGCAGCAGTACCCGATCATTCTCGGACACGAAGGTGGCGGCATTGTCGAAAAGGTTGGCCCTGGCGTTACCGAACTCAAGGTCGGCGATCACGTCGTTACCTCGTTCGTTCCGTCCTGCGGTCGTTGCCCATCATGTGCAAAGGGTCAGCAGAATCTCTGCGACAACGGCGCACATCTCCTCTCTGGTCGTCAGGAAGATGGCACCTCACGCCATCACCTCCTCGACGGAACTGACCTCGCGACCATGTGCTGTCTCGGCACCTTCGCTGAGCACTCCGTCATGAACATCAATTCGCTCGTGAAGGTTGAAGAAGATCTTCCCCTCGACAAGGCATGCCTCGTCGCCTGTGGTGTCACCACCGGTTGGGGCTCGGCTACCTACGCAGCCGAAGTTGCGCCCGGCGACACTGTTGTCGTCATCGGCACCGGTGGCGTCGGCATGAATGCAGTGCAGGGTGCTCACCTTGCTGGTGCTCGCTACGTGATTGCTCTTGATCCGGTTGAATTCAAGCGCGAACAAGCCCAGAACTTTGGTGCAACACATGTTGCTTCCGATGTTGCCGAAACCCAGGCCCTTCTCGGGGAACTCACATGGGGCCGAATGGCCGACAAGGTCATCGTCACCGTTGGAGAAGGCAAAGGTGCCGATCTCGAGTCCTACATGAGCATGGTCGGCAAGGGTGGACGTCTCGTCTTCACCGCTGTTGCGAACATGAACGAAAACGATGTGCAGCTCAACCTTTTCGCATTCGCGATGCAGCAGAAGCAACTCGTCGGAACCATCTTCGGCAGCGCAAACCCCCGTTATGACATTCCGAAGCTTCTCGGCCTCTATCGCAGCGGCCAATTGAAGCTCGACGAACTCGTCACCCGCACCTACACCCTCGACCAGATCAATGAGGGCTACCAGGACATGCGTGACGGCAAGAATATTCGTGGCGTCATCGTTTACTGATTTCTGCTCACAACTGAAGTGATCCGCATACGGCGGGTTCGCACGGCCAAATGGTTAGCGGACCCGCCGTTGCATTGGAGCCTCGTGGCAGGCGCAATCGGTTGCTTTATCGCATGCACCTGACCGACCAATCGGGGCATATCGATCGGGATAAGCAACGCCGGCGTCGACTCGACCAAGAAAGACGCATCCGCAGGCAGTGCACGCCCATCCCGATTTCGAGATTGCGACGAGTTCCACGTCTGGTATTCCGAATGTCGCCGCGACCGATTCCAACGACCGTGCCCACCGACCCTTCGATTCGGGTTCAATCTCGCGATCTTCAGAGTCTTTTGTCGGTAGGGGCTCCCCCGCCAACACCGCACCAAGCGTTGCGCACGCGATCACGTCCTCGAGTGCGACGGCATCCTCTATGCCTGGATGTTGTCCCGACTGTGCGGTGACATCAAGGCGTTGCAAGGCTGCATGAACCTGAAGGACAAGCGCGCCTTGTGCCGGGGGCCGGCGCGTGTGCCACATTGCGCCGCTTACCAAGAGTTCCGCTTTTGTCTCAACTGCTCTCGACAGTTGATCGGGCTGAACAAACCCACCACTCAAAACAAACGTATGAGTCACCGCGGTGATAACCATTCGCCGCCAATGATTGCCAATATCGGTGCGGTGCTCCGCCCGTGTTTGTTCAATGAACTCATCCGGCGCCAGATGGTCAACAAGGAGCGCTTCAAGAATGATCCAGAGCGACTCCACCGCGGTCTCAGGATCCTCCGAGGGCATCCCCAACTGTGCAGCAATGAAACCTTGGCGGAGGACGGCTTCAGCCCTCTCCCGGTTCGCGTTGCTAGAGAGAAAAAGTTCTGCAGGATCGCTCACAGGCACACCATGATTCTTATCGAGGCAATGGTCTCAGCTGGAACCGAAGGGGCATTCTTTTGCGCTGCGACGACCGAGAGCCTTGACTGCCGACCTAATCTCACAGCGTGGAAACCACAGAGACGACACCTTCAACGGCGCCGCCGACAGGCGTCACGAGTTCGACCCTGATCGGTCCAAACGGCACCGCACCTGGCCTCAACTTCATCGAGCAGCAATCGAAACCGCTGAGCGATTCAAGCAATGAGCGCGCCGCAGGGTTGCCACTGCTGTTTGCCGCCATTGTCTTGCTTGTGGTTTTCACCACCGTTCTTGTGCGCGCATGGCGCCGCAAACAACGACAGGCATCGAGCTAACGCCGTTCAGCGACGAAGAAGCGAAAGCAATCGAAGAATCTCGAGATACAGCCACACGATGGTGACGGTGACTCCGAGAGCTGCAAGCCATTCCAACCGGCGAGGAGTAGTGCCAGCCTCGACCGATTGTTCGATAAAGGCAAAATCAAGCGCAAGGTTCATCGCTGCAACAATGCAAATCACGACACTGATACCGATGCCGAGTGGCGTGGGACTGTTCCAAAAGGCGATGTTTGCCCCAAAGAGTTGTAAGAGAAATGTCACCAGGTACATCACGCCGATTCCGAGCGTTGCAGCAACGGTAATCAGAACAAACTTCGGCGTGACCTTGACGATTCGTGTGACGTAGAGGACGAACATCACGAGGACCACACTGAGAGTGGCGAGTACCGCCTGCACAACGATGCCGCTGTACATCTGGTTGTAGAACGCTGAGATCGCTCCTAGGAATGCACCTTCACAAACGGCGTACAGAGGAGCAGTCGCTGGCCCCCACTTCGGCTTAAAGATGGTTGCGAAAGCGAAACCAACCGCCAACAAGGCAGCGACGATTGTCCAACCCGGGAATGAAGTCGTACTGACCGTTACGAGTTGTCCTGTGGCTTCGTCAAGAGCAGTGCCGGTGGTCTGATGCACCTGCGACCAACCGAACCAACCCGTGACACAGATGATGGCGAACAAAACCCCAAGAGCGGACATGGTGCCGCCATAGGTCATCGTGCGAGTGATTGGCGCAGTTCCATAACCCTCTGCGATCACCTGCTCGAAGCGCTTGTCGTTCAGTACGGGATTGGCTGCCATTGCGGTCCTTTCAGAAACATCAACTTCGACAGTCTAGGAACGACACGTCCACGATTGGCACCACCCTTTGAGATCAGTCCGGTACCGCGATCTCTAAGCGACCGGCGACTTCGCGAATCTCAAAGGTATCGATGGGGCTTTTCTCATCTCGCCGACCAGATGCAGAGAGTTTCGAGCCAGTCCCTTCTCGGTCGAATCTCCAGAAGTGGCTGAGGCACACGATCTCTTCGCCATCAACAGCGCCCGAGTTTCCGAGATGGGCCCACTGGTGGGGACAGCGAGAGTCACAAGCAACCACTTGACCGGCAGTGGTTCTCCAGACGATGACGTCACCCTCGTCGCGCTTGACGGTAACGATTTGGCCCGTGATCAGTTCCTCAGCAGCCATGACATCGATCCAACGCACTGGCAGACAGTATCGTCAGAGGCAATTTCCAAGGAATCTTTCGGAAACGGTCGGAGGTATCGGTTTCCCCGCCTACCATCGCCGCCGTGGATTCGTTCAGGGACCTTGCCGATGGGAACAGCGCCTACGTTGCCGAGTTCCCCAATGCGGAGCTTTCTGCGATCCCCCACAAACATCTTGCTGTCGTCACATGCATGGATTGCAGAATCGACCCGTTAGCGATTTTCGGTTTCAAGGTCGGCGATATTCACGTCATGCGCAACGCTGGCGCGCGCATCACTCCTGATGTTCTGCGCTCGCTTATCAAGTCAGTGAATCAACTTGAGGTTGATCGGATCGCGATCCTTCATCACACTGATTGCGGTGCCGCCAAAATCGATCTCCCAGGGCTTCGGGCCAAAGTCCTCGCTGCCACTGGTTCTGATCCAGAAGACGTGGAATTCCACCTCATTGGCGATCAAGCCGCGGCAATTGCTGCCGATATTGAAGCGGTGCGAACCTGCCCATATCTGCCGGTTGGAACTGCCGTCGCCGGATTCCTTTACGACGTCACGACCGGCGTGGTCCATCCCCACGAATCAACGTTCGTCAGCTGAACATTGCATGAGCGCGAGCGGCGCTCCTCTTCAAAACGGTGCTGGCGTTCGTGAACTAGACGTCAAGGAATCGCGATACAGCAATGCCGGCGCCAATCGCTCCAATGGCGATACCGACGATGCCAAGCGTGATGAAGATCACTGTCATTTCGCCGCCGCTCACTTGGAAACCGCCAACGAGCGGAATGTCCTGAGCACTGGGCAACCATTTTTGGAAGAAAGGTTTGAACGCGGCCAAGGCGCCAATAGCCAAGAACGCGCCGATCAAACCTTGCACGAGACCTTCAAGCATGAACGGCACTCGAATAAACCAGTTCGTAGCACCCACAAGTTTCATCACTTCAATCTCACGTCTCCGGGCGAACATCGCCATTCGAATCGTGTTGAGAATAAGGAGTCCAGCGGCACCCAAGAGGAATGCGGCGATCACAAAGATGCCGACAGTAAGGCGACTCGAAAGCTGCTGGATGAGCCGGATTGTTTTTGAAGCGAAGACGACTTGGTCAACACCAGACCGCCCCTCGTAGGTCAGTCCGAGAGCCTCCACCGCATCAACATCCTTATTGACCGGCTCGATCCGGAACGAGGGCGGGAGGTCTTCGGCAGTGACACTGTCGATGAGTTCGGGCGAATCGGCAAACAGACTTTTGAATTCGCTATAGGCCTGCTGCTGATCGACAAAGACAACCTTGCTGACTTCAGGACTTTCCTCGAGGTCGTTTCCAAGTGAATCGATCTGCTGCTGTGTGGCGTCGATGCGGAGGAACACCACAAATTCAATACCGCCCTGCCAACGCTTTGTCGCGTTTTCTACTCCGGAACGAAGCATGAGCGAGGCACCAACGAGTGCCAACGACACTGCAACCGTCATGATCGACGCAAGCGTGATCGTGACGTTTCGACCGAGGTTAGATGTGGTCTCGCGGACGAGGTAATCGAACTTCACTGGCATCGGATCGTCCTATTCATAGACGCCGCGCGCCTGGTCGCGAACGATGGAACCACGGTCAATTTCGATCACTCGACGACGCATCGTGTCCACGATGCCACGATCATGAGTGGCCATAACCACGGTTGTACCGGTCTTATTGATGCGATCGAGCAGCTTCATGATGCCCACAGAGGTCGCTGGATCGAGGTTTCCAGTGGGTTCGTCGGCCAGAAGGATCAAAGGCCGGTTCACAAATGCTCGGGCCACCGAGACACGCTGCTGCTCGCCACCTGAGAGTTCGGTCGGGAAGCTGTCGGACTTATGCCCGAGCCCCACGAGATCAAGAATGGCCGGAACCTGACTGTCGATCACGCTCCGAGGCCGACCAATTACCTCAAGCGCAAAAGCAACATTTTCAAAAACGGTTTTTGTCGGCAGCAGTTTGAAGTCCTGAAAGATGCAGCCGATGTTTCGGCGCAGATAGGGAACCTTCCAACCTGAAAGCCTTCCGATGTCCTTGCCGGCCACGTAGATATGACCCTGCTCAGGCGTCTCTTCTTTATTGAGGAGACGAATGAAGGTCGACTTCCCCGAACCCGACGCACCAACGAGGAAGACGAATTCACCTTTGGCAATCTCGACATTGGCGTCACGTAGTGCGACGGTCGAGTTCTTGTAGGTCTTAGTGACGTTTTCGAGAGTAATCATGATGAGGGGGTTTTCAGCCGGGCTGAACCCCTCCGAGGCTAGACGGGCAGGCCTCCGATTTGGTGCCACTCCCCGGACCCCTACCAGTACAACGATCTCGCCGATTCCACATCACGTCCGACGCAGTTGGCGAACACTCGCAAGCGACGTGCTTAGTCGTCATCTGCCTCATGGAGTGCGCGGGCGATTGTTGGCTCGAGACTCCACCCGGACGGTTCCATGTGATGCTCGCGGGTCCAGGTCACTGTGAGTAGATCGCTCTCAGCTTCGGCAAGGAGGTGCGCGCCTATCTCGGGGTGACGCCGGTACTCGCCGACTGCGCGCTTCCACGATGACGATGACGCCGACCACCGCTGCGCGTCGGACTCACTTTTCACAACGCTCATGGAAAGCACGGTTGCCACAACCCGCCCGGGAGTGCGAAGGCCCGATTGCAGTTTTCCGCAATCGTGTAGCAGGGCCGCGGCAAGTACTGGCCGTGAAGCACTCGGGCCGAGCGCCGACTGGACTCGCCTCGCAACCGCCGCCGAATGGCGCCGATCCGGTCCAGAAAGTGAGACCCAGATTTCACGCTCTCCAGGGAGCAACTGAGCTTCAGCCCACTTCTGCTCCGAAGCGGCCGGGCCCCCGGGACGAAGGCTGCCGAAAAACCGGCGAACCAAGTGGCTGAGCCGGGCCATGACAGTGATCCGGCTCAGACCAAATGGGCGCTGCACGAGCGCGCCTGCGGCGCATCGGCAAGCACTGCGTCATCGATCGTGTTGCCGCAGGTGTCACAGAGCCCGTAGGTGCCGGCGTCGAGGCGCTCAAGCGCACCTTCAACTCCATCAAGTTCTTCGCGCAGAGCCGAGGCAAGCTGGCGATCGTCGAGTTCGCCTCCGTCAATCACGGTGATGGATTCGCCGACGAGGACATCGCCCGCGGAATCGACGGCAACGACGTGCTCTTCGATCAAAACATCACCCTCGGCGTCAACAACCGTGATGGTTTCGTCGATGATGACATCGCCATCCTCGTCAAAGATCGCCACGGTTTCATCGATCATGAGGTCGCCTTCATCGTCGGTCACCATTGTGACATCGTCGATCACGACAACGCCTTGACCGTTAACATTCACTAGGTCGATGGTTTCAATGTGCTCGCCGATGACTGAACCGTCCTCGTCGAGGATGTCCTCTGCCAACATGATTTCGTCAACGAGTTCAACCTCGCTTTCAGAAAAACGTTCGGAGTCTGACCAATCACCGGATTCACTCATAACCAAGAGGCTAGCGGCGAGTCGCTTGGGCTCGCGGATGAGCCGACTCGTAGACGGCGAAGAGACGGTCGTTTGAGACCATCGTGTACACCTGCGTTGTTGCGATGGAGGCGTGGCCGAGTAGTTCCTGGACCGCTCGGATATCGGCGCCGTGATCGAGCATGTGCGTTGCACAGGAATGACGCAGAATATGTGGCGTAAGCCGACTTCCGAGACCAGCGGAATCGCCATACTTGCGAACAATCGCCCACGCGCCTTGGCGCCCCAAGCGACCGCCGCGCGTGTTCAAAAACACTGCGTCAGCATCGGATCGTTTGGCGAACTGCTCGGGGGCAAGGACCCCGCGACCACCATCATCAAGCCAACTGGCTAACGCAATTCTGGCCCAGCGGCCGATGGGGACAACGCGTTCTTTCGAACCCTTACCGAACAGTCTCAGCAGTCCAGCGTCAAGGTCGACATCACCGAGACTTAGGGCGCAAACCTCTGAGATGCGCGCGCCCGTCCCGTACAACACTTCGAGGATTGCTCGATCTCTCCGTGCCGACGGCGAATCGCCCTCAACTTGATCAAGAAGCGATGCGACCTCAGCCTCGGTCAGTGCCTTTGGCAACCCGGCAGGAACTCTCGGAGTTTCAATGCCAGCCGAAGGATCGTTTGCCGAAAGTCCTTCGTCGGATCGGAAACGATGCAGCGAGCGCACCGCGACGGTGGCGCGCTTTACCGACGAAGGGGCAAGGCCCCGTTCACGCAACACTCCGACGTACGCGTCAAGGTCGACAGCCCGTACAGCGTCAAGTGTTCGACCTGTTTCGGTCAACCACAGGCAATAACTCGTGAGGTCGCGCCGGTAGGCCCCGAGTGTGTTGGTAGATCGGCCGCGTTCGGCTGCGAGCCATGTCAGAAACTCCTCAACATCAAGAGGAAGTTCCCATCCATCGGCGACGTCAGCCACCGCCGACCAGCGCGGCCGCCAGATACAACCCAATCACAGTCTTCGTATCAATCAACTCGCCATCGGCAATCATCTTGAATGACTCTTCGAAGGTGAAGCGCTCAACACTCATATGCGATTCCTCAATGCCTTGAACATCGCGTGGCACAGAGGTCAGGTCGCGACCGAGGTAGACCCATGAGAGTTCGTCACTAAATCCAGGGGCATTCGCAAACGTGCCAAGCAACTGCAGTGTCCCCGCCCGCATTCCGATCTCTTCGCCGAGCTCGCGCTGGGCGGTTTCCGCCGGCGGTTCATCGGCGATATCGCGCTTTCCCGCCGGAATCTCAAGGATGAAGCGATCAAGCGCTGGTCGATACTGATGAACCATGATCACGCGATCATCGGCGTCAACGGGCACAACCGAAACGGCACCTGGATGACGGACGATGTCGCGGCTGAATGGCTCCCCTTCGGGTGATTCGAAGTCCGCTCGAACGAGATTGAAAATGTAACCGCTATGCAGGACGACTTCGTCGACCTTGCGAAACGTCTTGCTCACGCCGACAACGACTCGCTATCGAGATCGGGAAGATGCGGGTTACGACCTTCTGATCGCACCAACGCTGCTGCGATGAATTCACGGAACAACGGAGCCGGTCGCTCAGGACGGCTCTTGAACTCTGGATGAGCCTGCGTTCCGATCCAGTAGGGATGGTTCTTGAGTTCAATAAATTCGACGAGGCGACCATCGGGCGAAGTTCCAGAACAAACAAACTCTGATTCGTCGAATCGGCTGCGGAACTTGGAGTTGAACTCATAGCGGTGGCGGTGACGCTCTGACACAACTTCCGATTCGTAGATCTCAGCAACACGAGAGCCGGGCTGCAACTGCGCGATATACGCCCCCAAGCGCATGGTGCCACCCATATCAGTCACGTCACGTTGCGTTTCCATAAGGTCAATCACGGGGAACGGAGTCTGAGGATCGAACTCACTTGAATGCGCACCTTCCATGCCCAGGACATTTCGTGCGTATTCGATCGTCATGACCTGCATCCCAAGGCAGAGGCCAAGGCACGGGAGATCATTTTCGCGCGCATACTGCGCTGCGGCGATCTTGCCCTCGACACCACGCTCTCCGAATCCGCCAGGGATAACGATGCCGTCAAGTTCCGCCAAACGACCGTCGGCGGTCATGGACTCGACGTCTTCCGCTTGCACCCACTCGACAGAAACATCGGCAGCGTGGAAGAACCCTCCGTGTTTGAGCGACTCAACAACCGACAGGTAGGCGTCGGGTAGAGCGACGTACTTACCAATGATTCCCACGCGCAGCGGGATGGTTGAGTTCTCAACCCGGTCGACGAGAATTTCCCACTCAGACAGGTCGATATGTCGATCAGTGAATCCGAACATCTTGCAGACGTACTCGTCGAGACCTTCCTCATGCATGATGAGCGGCACCTCGTAGAGGTTGCGTGCATCGGCTGCGTTGACAACTGCTTCAACCGGTACATCGCAAAGGTTTGAAATCTTGCGCTTCAGGTCTGGTGACAACGCGGCCTCGCTACGACAAACGATGATGTCGGGCTGAATGCCACGACTGCGAAGTTCAGTGACTGAGTGCTGTGTGGGCTTTGTCTTTTGTTCACCCGACGGACCGATGAATGGGACCAGCGTTACGTGGACATAACAGACGTTCTCGCGGCCCACATCGAGGCGGAACTGTCGGATTGCCTCGAGGAACGGAAGGATCTCGATATCGCCAACCGTGCCGCCGATTTCGGTGATGACAACATCAACAGATTCGTCGGCTAGGCGCGTAATTCGGCGCTTAATTTCATCGGTGATATGGGGAATGACCTGCACGGTTTTCCCGAGGTAGTCACCGCGGCGTTCTGCAGCAATGACCGCTGAATAGATCGAACCTGTGGTGGCATTCGAGTCCCGGCTCAGCGGCTCATCGATAAATCGTTCGTAATGGCCGAGGTCAAGGTCGGTTTCGCCGCCATCGTCGGTGACGAAGACTTCACCGTGCTCGAACGGATTCATAGTGCCGGGATCAACGTTGAGGTACGGATCAAGCTTCTGCATCGTGACCCGCAAGCCACGGCTCTTCAACAGTCGACCGAGCGACGATGCCGTGATGCCCTTTCCCAACGAAGAGGCCACACCCCCTGTGACGAAGATGTGCTTGGTCATTGGAGGGGCCTCCCGGCGTTAGTCAACACGTCGGGATTGCAGCGTAGCCCCGTTTGGACGACCCCGTTGCGGATCGCAAGGTGACGTCAGACCAGTGCGGCGCACATCGTCAAGAACGCGTGCTTTCAAGCAACTCCCGAGCGTGTTGCTGCGCCGTCGTCGACTCGGGGGTTCCCGACAACATTCGAGCAAGCTCCGTCACCCTGAACTCGCCATCGACGACAGAAATCTTTGTCGTCGTGGTTGTATCGGTGGCGACTTTGTCGACGACCACGTGGGAATCGGCCCAACTCGCGACCTGCGCGAGATGCGTGACAACGAGAACTTGGTGATCGGCACCGAGCGCCGAAAGCGAACGGCCGACGGCAACAGCGGCCGCGCCGCCAATTCCGGCATCGACCTCGTCGAAGACAAGAACCGGAGGACCTTCAGTAAGAACAAGGCGCAAGGCCAGCATGGCTCGAGCGAGTTCGCCACCTGATGCAACCTTGGCCAGCGGCTGCAGCTCCATTCCCGGATTCGCGGCGAATCGGAAGGTGACGTCGCGACCGGCGGTTCCGCCCACAGCGACCTCAAGCCGAGCTTTCGGAAGGGCGAGATCAGGAAGGTGGGCTTCGACAGCGCGAGCGAGAGCAGGGGCCGCCGCACACCGAGCTTCGGAGACCACCGTCTCGGCATCGTGAAGCGCAGCCCTTGCGACGAGAAGTTCGGCATCGATGGCAGCGGCACGTTCGTCGTGACCCTCCAACTCGACCAAACGTCGATTGGCGTCATCCCGCCAAGCGATGACCGCTGCCACAGACTCGCCGTACTTTCGACGAAGGTCTTGCAGCAGCTTTCGACGATCTCCGATCGCTGCAAGCCGTTCAGGATCGCTTTCGATTCCCTCTGCAGTGGTTCGAAGTTCACGAGCAACGTCGTCGATTTCGGCTTGCGCGTCTCGGAGTCGACCAACGACATCGGCGAACACTGCGCGATCGCCGAGCCCGGCGATCGCGCGACCAATCGCGTCGGCTGCTCCACCGTCGGCACTTACCGCCTCGATGGCCACCTCTGCAGCATCGCGAAACCCACCTGCATCAGCGAGGAGTTCCGCTTCTGTCCGCAGCTTGTCGTCCTCTTCGGGATCTTCGAGTGCTGCCGCCACGAGTTCCTCGACCTGGAACCGAAGGAGATCGATTTCACGGGCCCGGTCGCGGGGATCGCCGCCAAGCGCCGAGCGCTCGCTTTCAAGTTCGTTGACGCGTTGACGAGCAGTGCGCAACGGCTGAATGTCGATTCCACCAAATCGATCAAGCGCCTGCCGCTGCACCGCACTTGTCAGCAACGACTGATGATCGTGCTGACCATGAAGGTCGACCAACCTGCTACCGAGGTCAGAAAGCTCAGCAAGAGTGGCGAGACTTCCATCGATATAACTGCGAGAACGTCCCTTGGCCGGAACGACACGCCGGACGACACATTCACGATCGCCGAGATCGAAGCGGCCTTCGACGACGGCTTCTTCGGCACCGGGCCGAACCATTGATGCCTCGGCTTTACCGCCAACTAACAGTTCAATGGCCGTCACGACGAGGGTCTTGCCAGCACCGGTCTCGCCTGTCACCGCGGTCAGGCCCGAGGCGAACACAAGCGAAAGTTCTTCGATCACGCCGAGATTGCAGACTCGAAGTTCGCTCAGCATGCGCACACCCGCCTATCGATCGGACAGCCCGAACTTGGCTTTGAGAATGGCGTGGAAATCGCGAGGTCCAGAAAGTACAAGACGGGCGACGTGCTTCGACGCGCGACACCGAACGATGTCGCCTGGTTGGAGGTTTCCAAGATGACGACCGTCGACCACGAGTGCTGCTTCTCGGTTACCTGACACCGTGAGACACACATCGGAATCGTCATCAAGGATCAGGGTGCGATCGAAAAGCATGTGTGGCGAAACCGGCGTGAGCAACAAGGCACGGTGCGTAGGTTCGACGATCGGCCCGCGAGCAGAAAAGGCATACGCCGTTGAGCCGGTTGCTGTAGCGACAATGAGACCATCGGCGGCATACGGCGTGAAGTACGCGCCATCAAGTGCAACATCGAGACGAATGGTGTGGCCCGACCCCGTCTTTTCGATCACGGCTTCGTTGAGGGCCAGTACCGAAGATTCGGTCGCACCACCCGACGGCGCCTCGATCGCGATGTCAAGAAGCATGCGCTCTTCAATGAGGTGTTCGCCGGCAAGGACTCGTTCGAGAGCTGGTCGCAAGCCGTCGGGTTCGATATCGGTGAGGTAACCGAGAGTGCCGAGGTTGACGCCAAGAACAGGTACCTCGTCGCGAGCAACGAGTGCGACTGTTCGCAACATCGTTCCGTCGCCGCCAAGGCTCACTGCAAGGTCGAGCCCGACAACGAGTTCGGCGTCAGAGACACCGAGATCAGCGCGACCGAGGAGCGCCGCATCTTCGCGTGGAAGAACGACTCGATGACCATCGCCGATGAGCCAATCGATGGTGTCGATCGCGACAGACGCCGCTTCGGCCCGAAGGGGATGAACAACAAAGGCAAATGCAGCCATGATCAGTTGTCTCCCTCGGCATGCGAACCGATATCGAGACAGCCAGTCACAGCGCCGAAGGTTGCCTCAAGAGAAGAGCGATCGAGCGCGGCCGAACCATTGATCGGATCGACCGAACCAGCAAAGCGTCCGAGGAGGATGAACTCCACGTTGCCGTCGGAGCCGGTGAGAGGCGAAACCATGACCCCCATGATGGCCGCATTCCGCTCCAGAAGCGCACCCGATACTTCTGTCAGCACTCGACGCCAGATCAGCGGGTTGTCGATGACGCCTTTGCCTTTACTCACTTCGGTGCGTCCGGCTTCGAACTGCGGTTTCACGAGCAGGACATACACACCACCTGGAACCGTCGCTGCGCACAAGGTGTCGAGAACGAGGGCAAGAGAAATAAAGGAAAGATCGCCCACGACCACATCGACGGGCGGGCCGAGGATGCTCGGGTCGACCGTGCGGAGATTTGTCCGTTCTAGCGATGTAACCCGCGGGTCTGCACCCAACTTCTCATGGAGCTGGTTGTGACCCACATCAACGGCAAGGACTTCTGCGGCTCCGTAGTGGAGAACACAGTCGGTGAATCCACCTGTCGAAGCTCCGGCGTCGAGCACCCGTGCGCCTTGAATGATCGGATGCAACGAGAACTGTTCGATCGCGCCTTCGAGCTTTGCTCCGGCCCGACTGACGAATTTCGGCGGCGGCCCGTGGACGAGGACCGCCTCTGAGGCATCGACCATTCGCGAGGCTTTTGTTGCTGGCGCCCCACCGACGGTAACTCGACCCGCGGCGATATCGGCTTGGGCGCGCTCGCGGGAAGGGGCCAGACCACGACGCACAAGTTCGAGATCGAGTCGACGGCGAGCCCCCATAGATGCTGACGCTACTTACCGTGGTCGCGGCCCGACAGAGCCTCTGTAACCAAGTCGTGAAGTGAGTTCGCCACAACGTCCGGATGCGGCTCCACCGGGAGATCCTTTTGTGAGGTAACCCCGGTGAGAACGAGTGCGAACTTCCATCCGAGCGTGCGAGCAAACTGGCCGTCGGTATCGGGTCGATCGCCGACCATGACACCGTGAGGTCCCAACATTTCATGGACCATGTCGGCGATGGGTTGATGGGGCTTGCCTGCGATTTCTGGAGTCACACCCGATGCAACCGCAATTGAAGCGAGGAGAGCGCCGCCGCCGGGCACCGGACCTGCTGCGGTGGGATAGGTGGAGTCGTCGTTCGTTCCAAGCAACCGTGCACCGTTGCGCACGGCCTTCGATGCTGCCGTCATCCGTTGGTAGTCGAAGGTCGGGTGATAGCCGACGACAACGACGTCAACCGAGGCGGTCAACGCCGAAGCGTCGCTGGCATCGATGGTGTCGACATTTCGCCGTTGCAATTCATCGACAACGCCCGGGCCCGCACATACCAACGCGCGAGAGCCGCTGGGAACGACAGCTGCTGCAGCCATCGCCGAGGTAATCACTCCATTCGCGGCATCGATCCCATGACGTTCGAGTTTGGCGGCGATGTCGTCTCGTCGACCGAAAGAGAAGTTGGTGACGAAGCCAACAAGTTCGCCGGCAGCTCGTAAGGCACCTATGGCCTCAGCTGCGCCGGCGATGGGCGCATCTTCGAGCCACACCACACCATCAAGATCAAGGGCCCATGCCATGAACGGAGTCTCCCATCCCTTCGGCGCAGTGGTGACGACCGACCAAATTCGTTCGCATCAAACGGCGCGGCGCGTCTGCTAGTACTACCAAGTGCCACGCTTCGAACCATTCATCGGGATCCGCTACGACATTGCAACGCTAGATCCTGCATTGGTGACCGCTCCCCCCTACGACGTGATTCGTGCAACCGACCGTGACGCGCTGATCGCACGTGCGCCGGCCAACGTGGTCCGCATTGACCTGCCCGTCGACGGAGAGGACCCCTACGGGGACGCGGCTCGGCAATTTGTGCAGTGGCGAGCAGACGGGATCCTCGTCGATGATCCTCAGCCCTCATTCACCGTGTATCGAATGGATGCCCCCGACGAGAACGGCGTGATCCGCCACACCACTGGCGTCATTGGGGCCATGGAACTCACTCGACCCGGCGAAGGCGACATCCTCCCGCACGAATTCACCACACCAAAGGCCAAGAGCGATCGTCTTGATCTCCTTCGATCGACGAGATCGAACCTGTCTGCGGTGTGGGGCCTCTCCCCTGCTCGGGGACTCACCGCACTTCTTGCTACCGACGAAGCCCCGCTCTGCCGATTTGAGGCCGATGGCGTGACCCATTCGGTGTGGCGGATCACCGATGACTCACGAATCGATGCGATTCGAACGGCAATCGGATCCGCTCCGATCGTGATTGCCGATGGGCACCACCGATACGAAACCTCGCTTGCCTACCGCGACGAACGCCGTGCGTCCGAAGGTAACGGCGGTGCTGCCGATGCGGTGATGACCTTCGTCGTCGAATTGGTCGAAGACGAACTTGAGGTCGGCCCAATACACCGTCTGATTTCCGGTCTCCCCGAAGGTTTCGATCTTCGGTCGGCACTCGCTCCGTTCTTCGAAATCGAGGAGTTCACCTTTACCGAAGCGCCCACGGTGCGTCGTATTGAACAACTTGGTGGACTGGTCCTCGTTCTCCCCAACGAAGCGTGGTTGTTGCGTCCTCGACCCGAGACAATCGCGAAAAGCCGCGACCTCGACTCAAGTCGCCTTGACCTAGCGCTGGCTTCGCTGCCGGAACATTCGCTTGTGTACCAACACGGCGTCGATCACATCCGCGAGACCGTCGCTTCGGGCGCTGCGCAAGCCGGAGTGTTGTTGCGGCCAGTCACCATTGACCAGATCATCGAGATCGCCGAGGGCGGCGAGAAGATGCCCCCGAAATCAACCTTCTTTGCGCCAAAGCCTCGCACCGGCATCGTCTTTCGATCCATCGATTGAATTCTGAACGCGACGACAACCGGTAACAAAAACACAAATGGACCGACCCGAAGGCCGGCCCATTTGCAGGTCAGTGCGTGATGCAATCGATCAAGCGATCGTGATTGATTCATCCAGGTAGACGTCTTGGATGGCATTGAGGAGCGCAATGCCCTCGGCCATCGGACGCTGGAACGCCTTACGACCCGAAATCAGCCCGGTGCCGCCACCACGCTTGTTGATGACTGCGGTTCGCACGGCGTCGGCAAGATCCGATGAGCCCTTGGACTCGCCACCGGAGTTGATGAGCCCGATGCGACCCATGTAACAGTTCGCGACCTGCCAGCGGGTGTAGTCGATCGGGTGGTCGGTCACGAGGTCGCCGTAGACGAGCTTCGATGTCTTGCCGTAGCCGTCAAGCGCGTTGTAGCCACCGTTCTTGGTTGGAAGCTTTTGCTTGATGATGTCGGCCTCGATCGTGACGCCGAGGTGATTTGCCTGGGCGGTGAGATCAGCAGCGTCGTGGTAATCGACTCCATCGACTTTGAACGCGTTATTGCGGAGGTAGCACCAAAGGACGGTGAACATGCCGAGTTCGTGCGCACGATGAAATGCTTCGGCAACTTCAATGATCTGATGATGTGATTCAGGCGATCCGAAGTAGATCGTTGCGCCAACGCCAGCAGCACCAAGTTCGTAGGCTTCTTCGACGGTACCGAACATGATCTGATCGAATTCGTTCGGGTACGTCATCAGTTCGTTGTGATTGATCTTCACAATGAACGGGATGCGGTGTGCGTACTTACGCGACATCGTGCCAAGAACGCCATAGGTAGTGGCAACGGCGTTACAACCACCTTCGATGGCGAGCTTGATGATGTTTTCCGGATCGAAATACATAGGGTTCGGCGCGAAGGAGGCTGCGCCCGAGTGTTCGATGCCTTGATCGACCGGAAGGATCGAGACATACCCAGTGTCGGCGAGACGGCCATGACCGAACATCGACTGAAGGTTTCGCAGTACCTGCGGCGAACGATCTGACTGCAAGTAGACACGCTCAACAATGTCACCACCCGGCTGCGTCAATTGATCTGCAGTGATGCCCTTACATGTGAAGGTGAGCAACTCTTCGGCTTCATCGCCGAGTAGTCCTTTGATGTCGGTCATGCCTCTCCTCGATCATCTGATGCGCCTGTGCCCACCAGACCCGTTAGATGTGCGTGCGCACATCGCTCCGTTGTTCGGGGGCGAGCCTAGGCCAGCCAGACTGCCTGAAGGATCGTCTCGACCAGGTGGTGACAAGTGCCTCAGAGGTTCAGATTCTCGACTCGGGGTTCAAGTGCCGAGCGAATTCGGGCAGACGAACGAGCACCAAGAACTTTGTCGGCATGGACCTCGGTTCGGCTTGCGGTGGAACCACCGGAGCGGAAGAACCGGCGCCGCACTCGACCGACAACGACGACATCGTCGCCCTCAGTGAGTTTGGCCGCCGCAGCAGTCGGCTGATGCCAAACGATGGGCACCGACTCGGCGGCTTGCTCACCGTCGCGAATGGTGAGATCGAACGACAGCAATTCGTCTCCGGATGGAAGGATTCGGTACTCAGGAATTCTCCGGATCCGACCCCGCAGAACCACGAGGTTGGTGCCCGATGGAACGAACGCAGTCGGATCGACCACTGATGTCGAAGAGTTGGAGGTTGCTCCACGAGCGCGGGCGACTCGAGGTGAAGCGTTCATTGCAGTTGTGGCCATGTGGCCTCCCATGTTTGCGGTCGACGGGTGCCGACCAACTGTCACTGGGGGAAGCGCGTCACAACCTAGAGAGGAGCTGAGACAGCTCAGCGGAGCGCACGCGTGCGACGTCGAACATCGGCAAACTCTGGCTCGACGTTCTCGATCCGACCGAACATGGTTCGGGCCTTTGGGAGATCACCGGAACGTTCATAGAGGTCCGCAAGAACATAGGCACGTCGAAGGTGGTGCGGCATTGGACGCTTTGGGAAGGTGAACCCTTGCTCAAGGAGCGCAATCGCGCCGGAAAGATCGTCGCGGTCAGCCAACGAGCCCGCCATGACGATTCGACCTTCGGTCACTAGGTCCGCACTTGGCGAAGCGGCCCGCAATTCGTCCCACAATTCGCCAACTTGTGCCCATTGACGCATGGCTCGGTAACAGTCGGCCAAGACTGGGTGCTGGTCGGTGGAATTACTCAGCAAACGGAAGGCCTCAAGTTCTCGGGCTGCGGGCTTCCATTTCTCCTGGCGATACAAGGTGAGCCCGTACAACTCGTGCACCGCTGCAACCGTTGGCGCTTCGTCGACAAGCTTCTTAAGAATTCGGGCTGCATCAGCAAAGCGCTCGGCCTCAAAGTGTTCAGCAGCTTCAGCCAAACGACGTTCGACCCGTTCGGTGCGTGCAGTGCCGACGGCGCGACTCAACTGTTCGCGAACCTCTCCGGCAAGATCAATTGGGGCAGGGTCACGGCGACGCGGATTGCCCCGAGTTACTGCCGCCGTGGCCTCGTCTCGAACCTGAGAGATGACCGCTTCGTCTTCAGAAGAACGCGCATCGTTTGCAGCCCGACGCTTTGCATCGGTGGCTTCGTCCGGAATGGCGCCAGGCGCAGCCCGCCGGGCGGCATCGGGCCGGCGCTGCGGCGTGGCCGCTTCAACAGCGTCGCGCCAGGCTCGAGATGCACCAACAACGCGTCGACCTGTTGCGGCACCTGCCCCGCGTCGAGCGACTCCGCCCCATGTGCGTGGGGTTTCGAGCGCCGGACCTTCCGCCCAGCCATCTTCGGTGGTTGAACGCCGAGTGGCACGATCATCGCCGCCGCTGCGAGCTCGGCCCGATGGAGCGCTAGCCGAACGGGGTCGGTCGGAACCAGAACCAGAAGCGGATCGGCTCGGACGACCCGAACCGGTTCGATCTGAAGAACCTGAACGGGAGCTTGATCCCGAACCTGAACGAGACGGAGCCCCCGAACGAGGCGAGGAACCTGACCGAGAACCGGTTCCAGACCGGCTTGAAGAACCCGTGCCACCCTTTGACCGTGAGGAACTCGACCGAGAATCGCCAGTGCCACTGCGAGAGGGCTTTCCTGACGAGGATGAACGACCTGAACTGTCCGATGCCGAACGGCTTGCGGGGCGAGCCGAACCACGACCGCCTGAACTCGCCGAGGACCCACCCCGGGATCCTCCCTTTGCACCACCCTTGGCCGGACCCGACTTCCCCGATGGGCGACCGCCGCTTCTAGGTCTATTTGACTTGCCCGAGCGCGACGAACTGGAAGAAGAAGGACTGGCCATGGACTCAACCTACCGGTCCCAGACCCCAAGGCGGAAAACGGGCCCCATGGCGCTGCGGAAGCAAAGCGGATTCTTTAAGAAATTCGATGGATCCCTTAAACCAAATTCGCATCGGAGCAAAACGAGAAAAGGACCCCCAAAGGGGGCCCTTTTCTTTCTTAGAAATCCGGCGGCGTCCTACTCTCCCAGGGAGTCTACTCCCAAGTACCATCGGCGCTGGTGGGCTTAACTTCCGTGTTCGGAATGGGAACGGGTGTGACCCCACCGCCATAGCCACCGAAACCTTTGTCAAAAGGGTGCGCCAACTCCGACCGAAGTCGGACCTGTCGCGGCCCCTTCAGAACTCCATAGCGAGCACGAACATCTGTGTCGATCCAAGCCCTCGGCCGATTAGTACCGGTCGGCTGAATGCGTTACCGCACGTACACCTCCGGCCTATCAACGTGGTGGTCTTCCACGGGCCTTACCAGATTAACTCTGTGGGAGATCTCATCTTGGAACGGGTTTCCCACTTAGATGCTTTCAGCGGTTATCCCTTCCGTAGGTCGCTAACCAGCCATGCCCTTGGCAGGACAACTGGCACACGAGAGCTACGTCCATCCCGGTCCTCTCGTACTAGGGATAGCCTTCCTCAAATCTCCTCCGGCTGCAGAGGATAGGGACCGAACTGTCTCACGACGTTCTAAACCCAGCTCGCGTACCGCTTTAATGGGCGAACAGCCCAACCCTTGGGACCTGCTTCAGCCCCAGGATGCGATGAGCCGACATCGAGGTGCCAAACCTTCCCGTCGATATGGACTCTTGGGGAAGAT
>Ga0222712_10000718_pt1 | contig 42193 bp, 62 predicted proteins | sample C33_657DmetaG_FD_165043 | JGI IMG/M metagenome (GOLD analysis project Ga0222712, IMG submission 165043) | Estuarine water microbial communities from San Francisco Bay, California, United States - C33_657D | ecosystem: Environmental > Aquatic > Marine > Unclassified | place: USA: California... | reverse complement strand
TTTATTTGCGCGACCCATAACTTAAATGCTCCTGTCATTGCCGTACTCGGTCAAAATCAGTATACAAACATTGGGGATGCAGAAGGTGTAGCATTCTCTGATTTAACGCTTACTGATTTCCCTTCCGTAGAATTCAGGCCATTATATAAGCTAGTTTTTGAGTGCAATAGTTACGCAAATACTCCCAAGGCAAGACTTCGCGCTGTTATTGATATCAGACAGTTACAGGCAGCCAGCGTAGGCCAGGCGCTTGGAAGTGATCACGGCATTTTAAGTGGTCTTGGGGATGATGATCATCTCCAATATCTACACGCTACTAACACTAGGACTGGAGTAACCGCAAACATTGAAACTAGTGGAACACTTAAGACCACTAGCGCAACAAGTTCAACATCTAGCACGACCGGTGCTTTAGTTGTCACTGGCGGTGTCGGAATTGGTGGCGATTTAAATATTGGAGGGAATTTAACAGTTTCCGGCGACACTGTAACCATAAATACTGAAACAATTGTTGTTGAAGATAAAAATATTCAACTTGGAACAGTTACGACTCCGACTAATACGACGGCAGACGGCGGCGGCATTACGCTCCTCGGCGCGACTTCAAAAACAATTACATGGCTAAATTCTACAAGTTCTTGGACATTTAGCGAGAATATCGACATTGCTTCTGGAAAAGATTATAAGATCGCTGGAACTTCTGTTTTAACGGCAACAGCGCTCGGATCTAGTGTTACAAGTAGCTCGCTAACGTCGGTTGGAACGATTACTACAGGTGTATGGAATGGCACCGTTATTGCGACTAGTTATGGCGGAACTGGTCAGAGTGCATACACGAACGGTCAAATTTTAATTGGCAAAAATGATGGTTCGCTTGCGAAAACAACACTAACTGCAGGCACGAACGTTTTAGTTCAAAATGGCGATGGTTCTATTACCATCAGCTCGACAGATACCACATACACTGCCGGTACTGGCCTTACCCTGGTCGGGACAACATTTTCTCACTCTGATACTTCTAATGCGGATAACTTAGCTGCAACCGCAAGAACTTACGTATCTGGGCTAACATTTGATACATTTGGCCATGTCACTGGATATACAACAGGAACTGAAACTGTTGTAGATACGACTTATAGTGCTGGCGATGGCCTGGATTTAACAGCAACCACATTCTCTCTTGATTTAAAGGCAAATGGCGGTCTTGTTATTGAGAACACGGAGCTTGCTCTTGATTTAGGTGCTACAAGTATTACTGGAACGCTCGCTGTTGCTGACGGCGGCACGGGAATCACCTCTGCGGCTAAAGGTTCTGTCCTGGTGGCAAATACTCTTGATACGTTAACTGCTTTAGATGGTGGTGGCACAGCTAACAAGTTTCTATATTATAATGCAACTAACGATACTGTTTCCTGGGAAACAGAGATCGACGGCGGAACTTTCTAGGCAACCTAGGAGGCCGTTAGATAACGGTTGTCCTGGCTATATAGCCGCTACTGTTCCGCCAAATGGCCATCATTCCTGTAAAGCACAAGCGCTCTGCGATTGCGGGTAAGGTTCCGACTGCAGCTCAATTGCCACTCGGCGAGATTGCTATCAATACATTTGATGGCAAAGCGTATATCAAAAAAAATGATGGCACTGAGTCTATTGTCGAACTTGGCTCCGGTGGTAGCGTAACGAACGCAAAAGGTATCACCCTATACAACAAAGACGGTTCCGGCAGTCCAGCGGTTTTTAATGGAGTTGAGACTAGATTTCAGATTCGTGATACGTCTGGCAATGTTCCTTCAATTTTAAATAGCCTCAGCTTAATAATCAGCCTTGGCGGTGTTATCCAGAAGCCAAATCTAGGTTCTCCCGAAACTTTTGACGGATTTTATATAACTTCAAATACCGTTGCCGGCGCTGACATTGTTTTCAGTGAAGCACCAATTCTTAACACTAACTTTTTTGGCACTCTTGGCGGGATATATGCGTCTGCTAGTATCGCAGATTTGATTACAGTTGAAGACACGGGTACAGTTACAGGTACTATTATTGCAAATAATACTATTTCGAATGCAAATATTTCAACATCGGCAGCAATTTCTTATAGCAAGTTAGCAAGCCTGACTTCCGGATATGTCTTACTTGGCAATGGAGCGAATGTCGCCACACCAACTGCCATCAGTGGGGATGTAACAATCAGCAATGCTGGCGTTGTTACATTAGCGAACAGTGGAGTAGCCGTAGGTACCTATAATAATTCTAGCACAAGTGTAAGGCCGTTTACAGTCGATGCTAAAGGCAGAATTACTGGTATCGGCAATGCAGTCACAATTACTCCTGCGTTTAGCTCAATCACTGACAAGCCTTCAACCTTGGCTGGATATGGAATTACAGATGCAGCAACAAGTACGCATGTGCATGGCAATATCACAAATGCTGGTGCGATTGGAAGCGCCGCTAACTTACCGATCATTACGACAACTAACGGCGTATTAACTACAGGTAGCTTTGGAAGTGGTGCCAACACGTTCTGCCAAGGTAATGATGCAAGATTAAGTGATACAAGAAATACTACAAATTCTCTTACTTTTAATAATGGCGGAGCCGGAAACCCTAGCGGTACTGCTTTCAATGGCAGTTCTGCAGTTACTGTTTCGTATAACACTGTTGGAGCTCCTAGTACAACAGGTGCCAATGCGTCTGGCAACTGGAGCATCAATATTACAGGCAATTCAGTAACCGCTACGACAGCAAGTAGCCTCAGCGGATTTACTAATAGTAGTTCAAGTAGTCCTATCAATGGCGCTGATAGTTTAACCAATAATGGAATTGGCTATGTTAATTCAGTAAGCCTATTTGATCAGACTGACGGTGCCTTATATGCTCAAGCCTATAGCAATCAATGGGTTCACCAAATTTTTGGAGATTACCGCACGGGTCAAATTGCAGTCAGAGGAAAACAGAACAACACCTGGCAAAGCTGGCGAACTATATTAGATTCTGGGAATTACGCAAGCATTGCAGATAATCGATATCTTCGCAATGATGTAGATGCTTCTACTATTTATAGAACTGGCAACTTTGCTCCGCAGTTGGTAATGCACTCAGGCGGCGACCATTCAAGTGGTCCTTATTATATTTTTAGAAAAACAAGAGGAGACAATAAGGTTGTAATAGGAGATGCGCTGGGTACTCTGCTTTGGCAGGCAACATCTCAAGCAAATAATGTAGTCAATACCAATCTGTCTATTTCCGGAATTTGCAATAGCACACCTGTTGATGGAACTGGATATGTTCCGACAAGGATGGAGATGCAAACTGGTGAACGCTTTTATTTAACTATGGCATTTACCGGTCAACAAGTTGAGGTAAAGCAAAATGGCTGTATTGGTATTAACGGTGGAACAGTAGATAACGAAGGAATCAGAATCGGCAGAAAGATAACAGGAAATGATGCTAGCTCTAGCGGTGTTGTACATTTTGGTTCGCCAGATGTACCCGGCGATAATAATTACTTCTTAACCTATCCAGTTTGGCAAGCCAATAAAACAGTTGGAGCAGTGCTGCACTATCGTGCCTCTGGCACGATGCCGAAGCCTACTGGATGCACAATCCTAAATCATACTGGTTTTTGGTGTGATAACATCGTATCTGGTAATAATTTTACCGCAGGTTATTACTCTAATATTAATACAGAAACCGGATTTTTTAGAAGGAATTTTTATGCCGAAGGCAATGCCCCGAATTATTTCAATGGCAGCGTTGGAATTGGCACGCCAACTCCATCCGCGAAACTGGACATTATTGGCTATACAAAGACTGGTAACTACGGAGGAGAGTATCAAGGAATCACACTACAAAATAATAGAAATATTAGCACAGAACTTGCAGTAAATTTTATTGACTTTAGAAATAATTTTGAGTATGCTGGCGCTCATGTGTTTAGCGTCCACACTACAGATGGTAAAGTAAATCTTTCTTTTGCTACGACAAACTTAGGATCAACAACCCAAGACAGGCGAGTACAAAGAGTTGTAATTACTGGTCAAGGGTATTTAAAGGCGACAAGTAACGATACTTTCACATGGATAGACGGTACTTACCACGAATTCAATCAAGATCAAAATAATGTAATGCTTTATAACACAGTTCGTAACGCTGGTTATACAAGCACTGCAGAAATAATATCTGTTAACACACCCCAAAATAGCACATGGTACTTCGTTGGTTATTACAGTAGTAGCGATCTTGAATTTAAAGTAAGAGGCGATGGAGCCACTTCTGGGGATGGGGCTTACACTGTTGGTGCTGATTATGCGGAATATTTTGAATGGATCGATGGTAATGCGCAGGTTGAAGATAGGAGAGGATTTTCTGTTGTACTTGAAGGGAGTAAAATTCGCATGGCGGAAGAAGGGGAAGAGCCTATTGGAATTATCTCCGCTAGACCTTCTGTCGTTGGCGATTCTGCGCCATTTTCATGGGCTGAAAAATATTTGAAAGATGATTTTGGTGATTTTATTCGTGAAAATTACGATATCATTGAGTGGACTGAAATGATTGAGGACATAAGCCCTGCCGCCGGGCAAGGTGAATCAGATTCAGACCTCAAGATTTACAAAGAAAAAAAACATAGTTATATTTCAACAGAAGTACCTGAAGGTATTGTCATTCCTGATGATGCTGTAACAATCACACATGACGACAATGGTAATCGCTTGACACGTAAGAAGTTAAATCCAGCCTTTGATCCTGAATTAGAGTACGTAGACAGAGAAAATAGAATTGAATGGGATGCGGTTGGCTTAATGGGCAAACTCAGAATGAGGAAAGGTCAGGTTACTGGTTCTCGATGGATTAAGATGCGAGACATCAGTAATACCGTGGAGGAATGGCTCGTTAGGTAATTCAATCAAACAAACCCGTCAAGCGACGGGTTTTTTAGTGGAAAACTAACACGAATTATCGGTTTATACAATGGCTCTGACACGAGCAGAACTTATTGCCGCCGGCATTGTTATTCCTGGCAGTACTTCTGCTCAGTCCTTTATTCCCACTGGGAATACTGTGCCTTCAAATGGGCTTTATCTATCTACAACAAATACTGTTGCAATAGCAACAAACTCTGTTGGCAAATTATTTATTGATGCAAACGGTAGGATCAATCAAGGTACTGTTGCTGCATTCTTTGCCAAGGACCATACAAACACGTCTAAGACTGTTCAATTTCAGTCAGCGAGAACTGGTGAGACTGTATTTAATTTAGCTAGCTTTGAATTTGGGTTTGATTCAGGTGGAAGTTTACTTAGCTTCACAAAGTCTAGATCGCCAGATCCTACTAACTTTATTTATTTAGCAAATAACCAAACAATTGGCAAGATTGTTTTCTCTGGCGATGATGGCTTTGGCTTCACGCCTGGTGCTGCTATTGTTTCCACTACCGATCAGGCAAGTGGAATAACTGCGCCAAACATGGTAGCAGGTACAAGCTATAAGATCTACTCTGTTGGCACAAGTAATTTTACGTTAGTTGGTGCTGCCTCTAATACTGTTGGCACTGTTTTTACTGCGACTGGTTCCACTACAGGCAGCGGAGAGGTTGTTCCTGCCAACGGCACAACTGCAGCAAACTTGCGGTTCATGACAACACCATTTGGCAGTTCGTTCCCGCAAGAAAGATTGCGCATTACATCAAGTGGTTCGATTGGCGTTGGGACCACCAGTCCGAGTGCATTGTTTCATTTAAATAGCGGCGGAAATACAGAACTGCTTGTTTCTTCTACATTCTCAGGAAGTCTTGAAACTGCTATTCGTATTAACACTGTTGGCGATGCTTCGCGTGCAAACATATACTTTTCTAAATCGAGCACAATCCGTGGCTCTATTCAATACCATCACAATGTTAACGGTGGAGCTGAAAGGTTGCAGCTTTCCCCTGCCGGATCTACGGGATTAAACGTACTCGGCTCTGGCAATGTCGGTATCGGGTCCCTGAGCCCGGCGTACAAGCTGCACGTAGTTGATTCAGTTGACGGGAGTGTCATTCTTCAAGTATTAAATAGCTATTCCGGTGCTGGAACAGCTAATAATGCGATTGTGAGCTGTGCAAATACTAATAACTACTTCAACATGCAGTTGCTGGGGCAGCAAAACTTTGCTCTCTTGGCAACCAATTCGCAATACACACTTTATCGCTCACCTATTCACGTCTTTCAAGACTCCGCAGGAACCACTGAGTATGGGCGATTTGATGGTTCCGGCAGGCTCTTGGTTGGTGCGTCTAGTCAGCTCACCAGTGTCGGCTCAATCAAACAAGAGGTGGTTGGTGGTTCATTAGCAATTTCCACTTTCGTGGGGAATGCGTTTGCTTATTCCCTGCCTTTCACGAAGTCTCGTGGATCCTCTGTTGGGACAATCGTTCAAAGCGGAGACGAACTAGGCAACATTGACTGGTACGGAGACGACGGTTCCGCTACTGCTAAGCAAGCAGCTCGCATTCAAGCATTCGTAGACGGCACCCCTGGCGCTAATGCAATGCCAGGCAGGATCGTTTTCTCCACCAACAGCGGGACGGTCGGCGCTTATCCGACGCCGCGGATGACGATTGGAAACAATGGAACAACAGGCATTGGATACACTCCAAATACTGATTATCGTTTGGGCGTTCGCGGTGGTAGTGCTGAGAATGCTGTAATAGGATCGGATTCCACTCGTGCTCAAGGCTCAGGTTGGTACAACTTCTATGGCACGTCCGATTCAGCAACTGTATTGCAGTCTTTTATACGCGGTGATGGAATCTACGGATCAAGAACAAGCACTTACGGCGGCCTCTCAGACGCCAGGCTTAAGGAGAACGTCGTTGATGCTCAAAGCCAGTGGGGTGATGTTAAATCAATCAGATTTAGGAACTTCAACCTTATAGGTGATTCCACTCGTCAGTTGGGTGTTATTGCTCAGGAGATTGAGCAAATCTCGCCGGGACTGGTAGATGAGATCAATGACCGAGATGAGCAAGGCAATGAAACAGGGACCAGCACAAAGTTGGTGAAATACTCGATCCTCTACATGAAAGCAGTCAAAGCACTACAGGAAGCAATGGAGCGGATTGAGCAATTAGAAGCAAAAGTCGCCGCTCTTGAAAGTAATTAAAGTAAGACTTACGGTTTCCCGTAAAACTCATGTAAACTGATTAGGCAGACTCTTAGGCATGCATTTCTAAGCAATCATGGCAACTACTTTTTCCTGGAAAATCGCCCAGCTCGAAAGAGAGACCCAAGACGGTTATGTCTACACGGCTCATTATACGGTTTCGGCGGAAGACGGTACGTATTCTGCGGGAGCGTATGGATCTATCGGCCTTGAGCGTCCTGAAGGCGATCTGATTCCTTTTGACGCCCTTACCGAAGAGACCGTAATCGGTTGGGTGAAAGATAAGCTTACCCAAGAAAAGGTGGATGAGGTGGAAGCGGCCCTCCAGAGCCAGCTCGACGAAAAGCGTACCCCTACACGCGCCGCAGGGGTCCCCTGGGGTATTGTTGGCGCCAATCCTCCTCAAGTTGTAACACCTCAATCTTGATTTAAGGTTTGAAATTAATCCCTGCGGAAGACTATTTCCGTAGGGATTTTTATTATGGCCGAGAAGTGGATTCAAAAGGCTATCAAGAAAAAAGGAGCCTTACGTGAAGCTTTAGATGCCAAGAAAGACAAGCCTATCGCTAAAGGCAAGCTCGAAGAAGCTGCCAAGAAGAAAGGGGTCACCGGCCAACGTGCGCGACTGGCTCAAACCCTCGGTAAAATGCGCAAGAAGAAGTAGTCATGATTGAGCTTCTGGCGGCAATTGCTGGCGCAGTAATTGGGCTTGCCGGTCTTGCCGCCGGCAGCGTTATCAAGCGCAGTGGTGATGGACGTGAGATTATTACCAAGCTAAGCATGGGTATCGAACATATTGGTCTAGAGCTACAAGCGTTACGAGAAGACATGAAAGAAGATCGCCATGAAATCTATGGCCGTCTTGGCAGTGCTGAACAAAGGATCTCTAAGTTAGAAGCAAAGACAGATTAGTCGTAGTGGCAAACGGCACACTACAACAGAGTACAGAATAACATGGAACTTTTTGCTCTGATTATCGCTAAAGGTCCAGAAATCATTGCTGCATTATTTGCCATTCATGCGGCAGCACTTGCGATCGTCAACCTGACTCCGACGCCAAAAGACGACGCTGCAGTTGCTAAATTTTACCGCATTATAGAGATTTTAGCTGGTATAATTACAAGAGTAGCTAAAAAGTAAAGAATGGAGCAAGAGCCTAAGCTTACGCCCAGGGAAAGATGGGACATATGCACAGAATGCCCTGATTTCTTGAGTAAATCAAGCAGGTGCAGATTGTGTGGCTGCTTTATGCGAATTAAAGTCAACCTAGCTTGGAGTTCTTGCCCCGCCGGCAAGTGGTAACGGTATCCTAATTGGCGTTAATTACGCCAATGTCTGTTACAACCTGGCAATCAATCGCCGAGCTAGCTTCGAAGGCTGGTGCTAGATATCCTGAACTTGTAGCAGCACAATGGGCGCTGGAGTCAGGATGGGGTAAGCACCAGTCTGGCAAGAATAACTTCTTTGGCATCAAAGGGCCTGGTACCAAAAAAGAAACACAGGAGTGGGACGGTGCTAAATTTATTACCATTGTGGATGAGTTCAAGGACTATTCGTCTCCACAAGAATGCGTCAATGACCTTGTCGAGAAATGGTATAAGGATTACAAAGGATATTCAGGGGTTAACGACGCCGGAAGCAGAGAAGAAGCGGCCAAAGAATTAGTCAAGCAGGGATACGCTACTGACCCTAAATACGCTGATAAGTTAATTGAATTAATGAGTCGGAATGCTGTACCAACAAGTAATCCAGCAAAGGCGATGAGCGAGTATGTTAGCTTAGTGGATGCGGCTAAATATCATAAAGGTGAAAAGCATCAGATTGAAGCCTGGAAGGCTCTTGAAGCGTCGTTAAGCGAAGAGCAGAGGGAAGCATTCACCAAGGCATTTAGAGGCCCCCAGAAGCCACCCAGAGCGCCGATTCCTGATAAGCCAAAATTTCCTCTTGATGCTGTTTACTTCTATCAGCGCGATAGCAAGACAGGTCATGGCGAGCGCTCTTGTCAGTCGTCTGCTATTGCAATGGCGGTTGAATACATTGATCCTGAATTAATATTTGATGATGATGAATACCTGAAAAAGGTATTCAAATATGGAGACACCGTATCGCAAATAGCGCAAAAGAAAGCCCTGGACAGTCTTGGGATTAAGAATCAATTTCGAATGAATGGATCAGAAAGTGATTTGATTTCACTTTTAGACAAAGGCTATCCCGTTCCTATTGGTATTTTGCATAAGGGCACAATTTTCGCACCCAGCGGAGGCGGACATTGGATCACGTTGATCGGATACGATGACAAGTATTTCTATGTTCATGATCCGTTTGGCGAGCTTGACCTGGTCAACGGTGGTTATCCAAAGACGGGGCCGACAGATGGAAAGAACAAGCGTTATACGCGAAGCAATCTTTTAAAGAGATGGCTTATTGCTAGCAAATCTGATGGATGGTTTTGGGATTTTTCAGGCAATCCAATCAAATGAACAGTCAAGTAATCTTGCACTTTCTTCCTGGTTATTACTGGGATGGAAATACATTAAGATCAACTGGGGCCAGCTTGGAGCCCTCGCAACATATCAATCCAGAGAATGGAGAGATTAGGTATTATGTCAGGCCTGTAGGCTGGAGTTGTTCAGCATTTATACGGCATCAGGGTATTGTTGACTATTTGATGGGTCTACGCGGTTGATCCAGCAAATTTTCCCTTGCTCAACCCATTCTTTTCTCTTGTTTTGAATATATTCTTGGTCACCAAGTTCTTGCATTAAGACTCCAGACTGGAATCCACTAAGGCGATATTGTTGCATTTAAACAAATTATTCCTCTAAGTTTACCGCAGGACCAGTTTCAATTACTTCGTATAGGTATCTTTCTACTTGTTCAACGTCCCAGTCATGCTCGTTGCATAGGATGTTACCAAGGAAGTTGAGTTTTCCTTCGTGCTCATCATTCCAGGATCCAATTTTTACCGCATCATTTTTTACTTCATTAATATGATATAATATTTGAAGCTCTGTAATAACATCAAATTGATCGACCGCATTCTCTGCGTGATACATTCTTTCCTTGTCGATCATCTTCAGTATCATTGATACCGATGCGCTTGTCAATGAAGAAAGCGTCTCTGATACATTTTTGATCTTTTCAAGGATCAAAAAGTGCAGATGATTGATAGCAAAGAATAACGATTGCTTCATAGAACGAAACCTTGCGAAACTTTCTCCATGTCTTTTATCAATGAAGAGGTGGTATCATCTTCTACGGAGGCAGTTTCGTAGTGCATTCTGATGATACTCTTCTCGATAAAGCCGTGAATACTTTCAAGTATGCCTTTGCCCTCCTTCCATACTGCCTGCCGGCCTCTAACTTTAGAGTGCCATACTTCTAGGTCTTTATTAGTGGAATTACCGTCACTTTTTTCTCGTCTTACGATCCAAGTAGCATGAGAAACATGTGCCAATGCATCAGTTCCCCTGATCTCATTTAGCTGAGGTTCGGCACTACTAGTTTGATCCATGCCAATTCGATTTAACTGTGCCAATACAAACAGGTCAATATCAAGTTCTTTTGCTGCGGTCATGAGCTTGTAGGCTCGATCTTCAAGCATTGATGATATGTTTGTTGCTGATCCACCTTTATGTCTTGAAAGTGCATGGAAGTGATCAAGGACAACTGCTCTCAGTTCTGGGCATTTTGCCTTCATGCTTCTCATGGTGTTGATACATGTGTCTACACATGCACCCCAAGGGGCTTCAACTAAAATTTTGCCACCATTCTGCTCTAATCGCATACTTACTTCAGCAACTATTCTAGCCATCATGTCTTGACCCTTTGTTGCACCAGGCAATTCTAATTCACCAACGCTAAGATAGCCAAATTCATCTTTTGATTGCATTCTTTTCCAGTGAAATGGACCAACAAATGCTTTGCTCAAGTTGGCAATAATTCTTGCCTCTATAGATCTTGCGTCTAATTCTGCGGATACAAATCCAACAGTAAGCCCTCCTTTGGCTAAGGAAGATGCGACATGAACGCCGATGCCTGTTTTGCCAACACCAGTTCTGGCACCTACAACAAGCAGCCTTCCAGCTCTTGGCATATTGGGCTTTGGAGGTGATACTCCACCGTCCATGTCAAGATCAAAGGCAGGAATACCGGTTGATATTGGCTTATCTTGACTGCTTGCATTAATAATATAGTCAGACCAGTTCAAGCGACCATTGCCAGGATCGCCACAAATTGCTTCTGACAGGTCAGTGATTTGCCCTTGATTGCCAATGGAGCCACTAAGCATACCGATACCCTCCATTGTTCTTGTATGGAGGAACTCAAGTGCCTTCTCTAATTTGGGGTCAGTCTTAAGTGACTGAGACGCGATATAAAGCGTCTCCTTGTACAGGCTAAGAACTCTTTTCTGTTTCAGGATATCAAGAGCAGTGGACCACTCTGTACCTTCGTTGCCGTAGGCCCTCATTGTTTCAGGAGACGAGAGCTTTGTTATTACCGTACAAAATTCAGAAAAAGAAAGATCGTAACTGTTTTTAGCGATTGCTTCGTATCCAGTAATGAGACTATCCCTTGATAATGTCTTACCAGTTCTGTCTCCAATAAAAGTAAGATCAATCTCTTTTGCAATCGTTCTGAAGGCGATGTCAGACCATAGGTTTTGTGGAAGTTCTTGACCATGGCCAACGCCAAAGGCGGTTCTAAATTGCGACCACAATTCACGTGCTAAACCGCTTGGGCTTGTCAATACGCGACAGAGGATAATTGCCTCTTGTTGAGTTGTGTCATCTTTATCTATAATAGTTGTTGGCTGAAGTTTTTCGACTAATCGAGCCGATGACATTATTGTATCAAGGGTCTCTTTATTAGTTTTGACGATCTTACCGTCCTGTACCTCAAGCAGGCCAAGGTCAATAGCTTTTTGAATATAATAAGGATGTTCCATTTTAGATGTCCTCCACGTTAACATTGTAAGCTTTCAACTCTTCAAGAGTTGTTTTCATTATCCCCGTCCAGCGTTCTACTTCTTTTGTGTCTCCACGCAAAGTAGATTGTTCAAGATTCAAAGAAACAAAACGATAAGCGTCTATTGTATCTTGTTGGTCGACAGTATATACAGGATCTTCTTTAATTTGTTCTTCATGTTTTTCTTCAAGTCCAGACTGGTATAAGTTTTCAATATTTCTCATCTTGATATCTTGTGGATTTCCGTATCCAAAGACTGAGTTAAAGTTTCTTCCTTTTTGGTCGACTTGTTTTGACCAGAATTTACTCTTAGTTAATCCAGTGCAGACGGCGCAGATGAAGGATTCTGTCTCTGCAGATGTAAGTCCAAGGTTTTTCATATGCTTTGTTATGCATTCTTTTTGTTTTGTAGACAAAGATCTCATGCTTGAATAAGAATCCGGCTTACAACGATTCCATGCCTGAATGATTGCCATTGGTATGGTATCGACCTTGGGAGTCTTGGCTGACTTATTGCTGACAGGGACTACTGCTTCCTCTGTTTCCACTGGTTGCTTGATTTTTTCGAGTTCTTTGTCTATGTCTTTTTCGAGAGATATCATGTCATATGCTTTTGGTATTGATTCTAATTCCTGAATATAATCAACTTCATCTTTCCACTCTTCTCTAATTTCATTCAATATTTCATTCCTTTTGTTATTGAAAACTTCATACGGATCGTGCATAACAACGATTCCGTCATCTTGGACTGAGATGTAACCTTCTGTTACCAACTGACACATACAGCTTCTTCGAGCTTTTGTGCCACACCGCAACATAGTTTCACATTCTCCCCATGAGATATGGCGAGAATTAATTGGGACTGATGCGAGCCATAACCAAAGCAGTCTGGCCTGCTTCGTCAAGCGATCGTTGAAGACGATTTCGCGCAGTGGCGCACGGACCCAGCCAGGGCGGTAGTCCCAGTTTCGCTCAACCGAATTAAGCCTGCCTACGGGCACAGAGGCCGCGATGGTCATGTGGAGGTTTTTGTTCTTTCGGAGTTTAGCGGCGTTGTCAAGGGGTGCCCTATGAGGGGGTTTCTTTTTAGGGGGTATCTTTTTGGGGGGTGGTCTCAGGCAACCCTTAGGGGTAGTCTCAGGCAACCCCTGGGGTGGTTTTAGGCAACCTTTGGGGGTATCCTGAGGCAACCCCATCCTTAGATATATATAGATTCTAAAAACCAGATTAAATAAGATCTTTATTTAAGATGGCCGACGGGCAAAAACGAGACGAGGAGCAAGCCGAAAGGCAAGACGGCTTGACGGACGAACAGAGAGCCGCTAAGCTCCGTCGCATCAAGGCGTCACAGAGGGCCTACTACCTACGGAACAAGCACTGGATCCTCGAAGAGGCGCGAATCAAGCGGGAAGAGGCCCGCAAGAAGCGCCGGAAGCGTCGCAAGCCCAAGAAGCCAAAGCCGACACGGGAAGAGCTCCAGAGGGCCGCAGAGGAGCGCCAGAAGGCTGCAGAGAAGCGTGCCGCTGCCCGTCAGCGTGCGTCAGAGGAATGGAAGGAGCTGGGATGGGTTGTCGCAAAAATGAACAAAACAGCAAAACTCAGTCAGCAACAGATTTATGAGCTTCTCGGCGGCTTGGCTTCCAAGAAGAAAATTGCCGCTTGGTGTGCAAGAGGCAAAAAGCTTGATAGAATAAGGCCACCCAAATAGACATGCTATGCCTGCGGAGTACCCACAACTCAGTGGTCTAGCCACGAAGGATCTCGTAGAGACCATCGGTAACGGCAGCTTCAAAGCGAGCTACATCAACTGGAGCCGCACAATGGAGCTCCTGCGTAAACATGCTCCTGGTTGGATGCCGGAGATGCTCTTCAGCCACGAAGGGACACCGCTTCATCGAGCACCCGTCGGCGGTTTCCTCTTGATGCGTCTTCGCCATGTGGACGGCACGGTGACACCAGAGGTTCCGCAAGCGGTGATGGATCACCGTAACTCTTCTATCCCTTGGGATAAGATCACTTCTCGTGACATCAGTGATACTGAAAGAAGAGGTTCTTGTCTCGTTGTGGCCAAGCAATTTGGCCTGGCGCATGAACTGTGGGCAAAGATGCCACTTGAAAGTGGTTATCAAGTAGCCGACGAGGAAACGATCGCAAAAGCTCGAACTGAAGCTAAGGCGTCGAAGAAGACATCTACGGAAACCGTAGAAACAGAATCAGAAGTTTCCGCGAAGTCTGACAAAGAAAAATTTGTCGATTTTGCTAAAGAAAAAGGGCTTTGCGCAGAAGCGATCCAGTCTCTTGTGGATAAGATCGAATCTGAAAGCAATGGCAACTTTGCCGGTGGCATCAGGACTCTAGAGAAAAAAGACAAGGCTTTTGTTGAGGGCCTAAATGCCAAATTTCTCGCGGACCAGTATTGATCCTGTTTTATTAATAGACGACGCTGCAAGAAGTCTTGCGGCCTTCTTTAATGGCGTCGTCGTTAATATGGAAGAAATGATTTAGAGGGGTTGACGCCCCTCTTTTTTTGCTGCATAATCTGCATGCAGTCAACAGATCAATGGGTAAGTCCAACAGCGCAATCTCGGAGTGGCTTGAGGCGGCAGGCAGAATTCCTCTTCTTCCCAAGGCGGAGACATTGAGACTGGCAACTATTATCCAAAGCGAGGACTCATCAGAGAAAGCGAAGAAAAAAGCAATAGACAAACTAATTGTTCATAATATGAAACTTGTTCCTGCAGTGGTCAGGCGATGTGTTTCCAATAAGAGATCGTTCAAGTTTGGAAGTGACTGGACCGAAGATCTTTTGCAATGTGGTGCGATGGGTCTTTATAGAGCAGCGAAAAAGTTTGATCCAACAAGAGGGTACTGCTTTAGCACTTATGCTGTTACTTGGATTTTTCAAGCAGTTCAGCGTGAAATATGTAACAACATCTCAGCGATAAGAGTGCCGGAATCAACAATTCGAGAAATGTATCAAGCAATTAATGAAAATAGAAACCTTTCTTTTTCTGGAATTTCGGAAAGCAAGAGAATCAGGCTAATTGATGCTTTTAATGCAATGGGGGCAAAGTCAATTGAAGCAATCGCCTCCAGTTGCAATAATCGTTCTTCTGGGCAAATGGAAGCGTCAAACCTTAGCAAGATTGAGCCAATTTCTATCGATGAATTAATAAAACATTCTGAAGGCCTTCCGGTTTATGATACTTTTGAGGAGATCATAGGCCTAGCAAAATTAAGCGATATCCAGGTCGAAGTCTTAAGGCTTCATTATGTCTCAAATATGACTTACACTCAGATTGAGAAAGAGCTGGAGATGGAGCGGTCAAGCGCCAGAAATATTGCAGTTTCGGCACTGAACCGATTGCGCCAAGAGGTTTCTTGGTAGAATTAATCGTACACCACCAATTGCTGGTGATTTTTAATGGCGACTATTAGTTTAACTGGAAAGGTGGTCGGCAAGGCAGGTAGCCCTGCGGTGTCTATCCGTGAGGTAAATGGCAAGAATGGCTCGACTATGAAGATTGCCAGTTTTTCGATCAACGATCGGGAATACTGCTACTTCAAAAATAAAGAGGACAACCCCGGTCAGTTTTACCAAGTAGAAGTGACTGGTCCTGCCGCCGAGATCGCTGTAGACCGAATTGAGCTTGGCACCTGGCTTTCAGTGACAGGCCAGGCCATATGGCGCACGTACAACGGCAAGAAGTACTTTGACGTCAAAAACGCTCGACTTGTATTTGCAGAAGATCGGAAGCCTTCTCAGGCAGACGAACCCTTTTGATGAACTTCTGGGATGATTTCCTAGCTCCTGTAGTGGGAACCGTTGTTGCGGTTTCCACTATTTTTTTTCCTTTTTCGGTGATCTTTATTGAAGGCGAATGGAAAAATCTTCAACTAGCCCCAGTTTCTTACCCGGAAGTGTTGGACCATTCGTCGACGAGTTACCTCTTGTAACTCATGCAAATGTCAGACCGTATGTCATTGCTATCTTGCTACATAGAGGTGCCGTTAAGTTTCAGGAAATAATTGGATGCCTTACCCCTCATTGCCCACAGATAGATCTAAAGGTCGGGGCATGGGACGCAATTGAGAATTGTGACATAGAAGATAAGACAAGACTTGAACTTATCACGGAAGAAGTCCTTGGTGAAATGATCGCCGAAGGAATTTTGAGGTATAATGAAGAGCAGGAACTGTGGGTCCTCCAGGCAGGAGGGAACAGAAGGCATTTACCTAAAATTGTAAATTGGGTATCTGCTACCGCAGGTCAACTTCCTCATCACTTGTTGCTCGATCTTTCTACGGAACATGAACCCGGCCTCTAAACAGATTGTATCTCATAACAAATTAGACGTAAACCGTAAAAAGGCTACTCTGAACAAGGCTGCTTGGATGAACCAGCGATCTCACCCGCTTCCTATCTTTAAGAATGGCGATATGGTTCAGGTTTACCGCAATCAAAGATGGGTCAAAGGCAAAGTATTAATCAGCACACCAGGTGGTTGCACGGTAGACTTGTTTCAAGATTCGACTACCGTCAATGTATATGACGCAAGATGCATCTGCCCAACCGATGACTGATTTAAATCAGACTCAGTTACAAATCGCCTGCACTTGCGACGAGATCAAAGATCTGTTGATCTCCAAGAATCTCAAGTACGGCGATAGCGCTCTGAATCCCTGCAGGATTTTTAGCAAATCTTCTACTGTTGAACAAATTCTTGTTCGAATTGACGATAAGCTCAACAGGATTCAAAAGGGGGCAGGTTTAATTGCCTCCGATGAAGATGTCATCAATGACTTGATTGGCTATTTGGTTTTGCTTAAGATAGCAATGTCCAAAAAAAACACGGAGCCTGTTAAGTTGAAATTCAATATTGAATCTTCTGTTAATGGGTACTATGGAGAAGATCCGTGGGATGGCGTTGACATAGAGCCGTTGAGTCAATATATCAAATCTTTCAGGGTATCGTGTCCTGATTGATTGTTATAATGGTATAACTGAATCCATAAGATGAGTTACCCAGAAATAATCCTGCCATTGAGACTTATGTCTAAGGCAAGGCCACGGGTAACAAGTCGTGGAACTTTTATGCCAAAGCAATATCAAGCATGGCGAAAAGAATGTGCTGATATGCTTAAAATAGCTTGGAATCGCGAGCCAATAGATCATCCTATAGCAGTAGAGATTGACTGCTATGGGACTGCTCGCGGTGATATTGATAATTATATGGGCGCTCTCTTCGATACTGCGAACAAAATAATCTGGACGGATGACAGGGCTTCGATCATCCAGAAGGCAACCATAACATACTTCAAGCGACCTTTGGCTGAGAGTTGCTGGAAGATTCGGATATACGACTTGCCCGCTTCTTGTTAGACTTACAAGAGCAGAATCGACTATGGCAAGTTCCGAGGCAGAGGTTGTTTACTGTCAACCAGACCCGGAATATCGCAGAGCGGTAGGCGAAAGCCAGTCGCATCTAAAAAACATACTGACGAGTCCAGCTCATTATGTAGCGGCAGCGAAACGGAAGTTTTTCCCTTCCTCCGTCATGATCATGGGTACCGCTACTCACTGCAAGGCATTGGAAGGCGAAGAAACCTTTGCTGCCAATTTTGTGAAGAAGCCGGACAACATTAAATACACGACAAAGGAAGGAAAGGAGTGGAAGGATGCTCAAGGAAGAAAGACAATACTTGTAAATGATGGCAAGGACAGGCAATGGGATGCTGTTATCGGCATGACCGATGCCCTGCGTCAACTTGAATGGTTCAATCCCGATCAGCCTGACTATAGAAAGTTTAACGAGGTTTCTATTTACTGGAATGAACTTGGGATTCCATGTAAAGCAAGACTTGACAGGGTACTTGTTACGGAAGATGAGGTTATCGTTCTTGATCTTAAGACAACAGATTCTGTATCTGTTGATAAATTTCAAAGTAAAATGATCGACCTTGGTTATGATTTCCAAGCTTCCTGGTATTCGCACGCGGCGAGTCTTGTATATAATAAACCAGTGCGCTTTATATTTGTGGCTATTGAGAGGAATGAGCCGTATACCGTGGATATGTTTGAGGTCCCGGATTTTATGTATGAAGAGGGTCGGGCGAAGAATATATTAGCTTTGCAAAGATTAAAGAATTGCAAGAGCAAAAACGAGTGGCCGGCTAAAAAACCGGGCCTGAGGATGCTAGAATATCCCAAGTGGTACAAGCCGTTCTCGGCCGCCTCCGAGGATCCATTCCTTACAGAGCAAAAGCACGAAGCCGATGAATTCTCGCCCCTCTTCTGACTGCCGCTTGATTTCCGTTACGCCAAAGGCGGAGGAGATCATTGTTTACTGCGCCAGGGTCAGCAACCCGTCCAATCAGGACAATATGGATACTGCCGACAAGCTTTTGCGTTACCTGGTCAAGCATAAGCATTGGTCTCCATTTGAGATGGCCAACATGGTGGTTGAAATCAATACCACCAGGGCGATTGCCGCTCAGATTCTTCGTCATAGGTCATTCTCGTTCCAGGAGTTTTCGCAGCGTTATTCCGATGTTGGAGCGCTTGGATCTGCAGTGATGCCACATCTTCGCCGACAAGATCTGAAGAACCGTCAGAATTCAATTGATGATCTGGACTCAGAGCTGATCGGCCAGTATTATCGTCGTATTGGTCAAATCTTTGAGGATACCGAGCATCTCTATAGAGAGATGGTCAGTAGCGGTGTCGCAAAGGAATGCGCCAGAGGGATTCTGCCATTGAATTCACCAACTAGAATGTACATGAACGGGACTATTCGGTCTTGGATTCATTACTTGCAAATCCGCTCTGGCGTAGAGACTCAAATGGAGCATAGGCAGATTGCTTTGAACATCCTTGAGATCTTCAAGGCTGAAATGCCTGTTATTTACTCTTCATTGCTTGAGTCTTGACTATGAGAGCAAAAGACCACATGGTTTTAGATCGCGCTGTTCAAGAAGGCGTGATCATCGGGTATAGAAGGGCGTACAAGCATACTGGATCTCCAACGGAGGATCAAATCATCGCAGCAATTGAAAACGCTGTGATTACTTCGATCTACGAATGGTTTGACATCTAATTACTGGCATACTAACTGGATTCAGTGATTGGATCATGGCTGGTCATTGCTACGATTTCAGAAGAGGATATGTTCTGAAGCCTCGCTTCATGAAGCATGAATCTGCAGATCAATATAGAGCTTTTCAGGAGTATCTGCGGATGGAGAAAGGCAGGTCTCTGGATACAATCGCCAAGATGTATGAGGTTGACATCACAACCGTTAGAAGCTGGTCTAAAAAGTACAACTGGGAGAAGCGAGCTGCTCAGTGGGACAAGGAGCAAGTGGCTTTAGCTTGGACAAGCGCAGAAAAGCTCCGTGAACAGCGCCATAAGAAGTCCATCATGGAATTCAGGGACGCTTCGGAGCGACAGGCAAGGATGATGATGGAAATTTCTGAGGACTTACTTTCTGTATTGACAAAACGAGTGAAGGATGCGCAAGATCGAGGTGAAGAAGTACCGCTGCCGCTTGTTTCGGGCCTCTTAAGAGCCACGGCGAACATTACAGAACAGTCGAGACAGGCCTGGGCATCTTCGCTTGGCGTTGAAGACATGCTTCAGCTTGTGGAGCAAGAGCTTGAAAGGGTTCATGTCGAAGAGATAAATGATGACGATGACGATGATTTTATCGAGCTTGACGAATAATGGCAAACAAGCTCGGTAAAGATTATCTAAGAAAATCAGCTCAGAATCAAGCAATGCTTAAGGCGTTGCGCGAAAAAAAGCTGCAAACGAGACAGAAAGGCGAACGTGTTCTTTTGCATAAATTCATAAAAGAAGTATATCCAAACTACAAGTTTTATAAGTTTCACGCAACATTAATCAAGCAACTTCAGCGAATTATTGATGGAGAATCAAACCGACTCATTCTTCAGGTGCCACCAAGAACTGGCAAGAGCCTTCTAAGCTCTATTCTTTTACCGGCGGCCTACCTAAAGGCACATCCAGATCGTTTCGTAGGTATTTCTTCCTATTCCGCAGAACTGAGTCAAGGTTTTTCGAGAAAGGCCAGAGACTTCTTTAAAGAAGGTGGTGGACAACTCGATCCCTCTCAACAGGCCGTCAACGCTTGGGGAACGCAAGGCGGCGGAGGTCTATGGGCCGCTGGTGTCGGCGGCGCCATTACGGGCCGTTCCGGTCACCTCCTGATCATCGACGACCCCGTGAAGAACAGAGAGGAAGCAGAGAGCACCCGCTTGATGGAAAAACTATGGGACTGGTATGCGTCCACTCTTTACACACGTCTTGAACCAGAAGTAGGAGCAATTGTCGTCATCCAGACGCGCTGGTCGGAGCGGGATATGATTGGCCAATTAATAGAAAACGAGCAAAATGTATCAGAGAAAGGCAGAGAAAATTGGACGATCGTTGACTTACCAGCGCTCTACGAAGATCCCGGTAGTCGGCCGGCACTGCCAGAACATTGCGAGGTGATTGAAGACTGGAGAACAGAAGAAGGCGAAGCTTTGTGCCCTCAAAGGTATGACAAAGAAGATTACGAAAGAATTAGGGAGGCAATTGGCGCCAGAGAGTTCGCATCGTTGTTTCAGCAACGGCCTGCACCCGCCGGCGGCAATATGTTCGATCCGAACTGGTGGCAATATTATTCACATGACACGATTATACCAAATTTTGATAGAGTGCTTTTATCGGTTGACTGTACGTTTACTGATGCGAATACAAGTGACTATGTCGTTGGATTAGTGGTCGGACAAGCAGGGCCAAACTTTTACGTACTAGATCTTTACAGGGAAAAGACCGACGTCATTGGCACCATGGCAATGATAGCAAGAATGTACAAGCGTCATGAACTTGACGGTACTGTTATCGAACTTGCTGCTAGCGGATATGCCGTTTATCAAATGGCAAAGAAAAAAGTGCCAGGCTTGATTGGATTCAAGCCAGAAAAGAGCAAGGAAGCTCGTGCGGCGGGTATTGTGCCCATAGTCGAGGCTGGCAACGTATATTTACCAATCAGCGCTCCTTGGCTGGATAATTTTATCTCTGAATTTAGCCTGTTTCCAGCCTCCAAGAACGACGACCAGGTTGACGCTTTAACAATGGCAATTAACTACTCCATTCAAAGAGTTGCTCCTCAGTTAACGCAAGTCACATGGGGGCGTGGAGATCGAATTATAGAAGGAGTTAAAACTTTTAATATTTGGTGATAGATTGTAGTTAAAATTACTTAAAATGGCAAGAAAAACAAAGCGCTTTCAGTTGAGCAAAGAGCAACAGAAGCTTGCCGCAGACAACATTAACTTAGCGAGGAGAGAAGCATGGAAGCTACAAAGGACAACTGATATTGATTACGACACACTAGAAGGAGCTGCTCTTGAGGGGCTCTGTAAAGCCGCCTACAGATATGACCCGTCTTCCGGCTTTAAATTTAGCAGTTTAGCAGTGCCAACAATTAGGGGGGAACTTCTGCATTGGATTAGAGATAGAACGTATGCAATGAGGTTGACTCATAAAATGCGTGAAACCTGGCTAAAAGGCAGGAAAATGATGTACAAGGGAGTCGCGGATAAAGAGATCGCTGATTCTTTGAATATTGAACTAAGTGAATGGCAGGAAATTAAAAGCGTATGTTCTGGGCCGCCGCTTGAATTGAACGATCAGGCAAGGCCAACGGATCCGCTTGAACCGATTGAGATTGATTTTACAGAAACATATGTCATGTCTGCTTATAATGCATGGATAAATATAGCAGATCAGGAGAAGAGAGCGATTGACTCTTATTTGTCTGGTGCCACCAATCGCTTACCATCCTTAGCGATGAGCTCGTTCCTTGAGCAATCGTTAAAATCTTAAGCGATTCAGCCTTCTTGGTCAATTTTCCCGGTGCGGGTTGCTTGACCGGATTCCGCTGGTAGCGTGTCCCCAGGACCTGGCTAGACAGTGGCGGTATCCAGCGATACAATTGAAAAGATCAAAAGCCTTCCTGTCTCTACGATTTTAGAGGCGGAAGGAGTTTTTCTGAAGCGTGTTGGCAGAGAATATGTCACGCACTGCCTATGGCATGAAGATTCCAACCCATCTTTGACAATAAGTGACGACAAAGGTTTTGTCTTTTGCCATGTATGTCAAGCTCACAATGATGCGATTGGTTTTATCCAGAAGAAGTATGGCATAACATTTAGAGAGTCATGCGAGCGAATCGCCTCGGTTAATAATATAAACATGGTGTTTGTTGATGAAGACGAAGAAGCATATAAAAAGAAAAGAGATCAAATTCAAAAAGAGCTTAAAAATGTCCAAAAAGTTCAAGAAAATTATAGAAGTAATTTAAAGACAAGTCAAATTGCGATAGATTTTATTGTTGCGCGAGGTATAAAGCCAGAAGTGTCTAGATACTTTGGCTTGGGATTTGATATTATCGAACAAAGGTTGACAATTCCAGTTCAAGACTATAAAGGCAATATTGTAGGTTTTACGGCAAGAGCTATAAATGATGAAGTAAAACCAAAGTACAAAAATACGCAGAACAACCTTGTATTTAATAAATCTACTCTTGTCTTCAATGAATACAACGCCTCGGACCAGATAAGAGAACAGGATGAATGTATATTTGTAGAAGGCCATATTGATGTTATAACATTATGGCAAAACGGAGTAAAAAATGTAGTTGCATTGCAAGGGACGGCAAGCCCTTCTTTTGAGGTAATTAAGCGCTTAACAAGGAAAACCAATAGATTTGTTTTATGCATGGATTCGGACACTGGTGGTCAATTGGCTGTCAGTAAGTTCTTGGAGGCAGTTCAGTCGTTCACTTTGTCGGGAGAACTCGAAGTAAGAATAGCGACATTGCCCGTCGGCATGGACCCGGATGATTTCATAAAATCAGGCGGAGACATCAAAGAGGTAATCGTTGATGCTTTGCCGTGGCTTGACTGGATTCTGGATAAATGGCTAAATGATTTAAACTTTAACGATAAGATTAAGATTCAAAAAGTAGAGACAAGCATAAGAGAGCTGTTCTCTAAGATACAAAGCCCTGCCTTGAGGGCTCATTATTATGACAAAGCGTCGATAAGACTGGCACAAAACAAGCAAGCTCTTGCGGCAGAAATCGCAAAAAGCTTTCATGAGCACCAAGTAGATCAAAAGCTTAAGAGTAAATGGGACGTCCCAGATATTGAATTCACTAGAAAGCTTGTAGAAAAGCGAGCCATTAGGCTTTACATCCACAATCCAGAGTATAGATGGGTGCTGAAGCCATTGTTTGACGATTTGAAGTTTGCAAATATGATATGGCTTTGGAACAGAATCAAAGAAGTTGAGAGTTATTCCCAAGACGGCCTTTGCGTAGATGCCTTGATGGCAGTGCTCGCAGTGGCAGAGCCTCAGTATCTACAACAACTTCGCCCCATACTTGTGCCGACAATCAATATCAATGACAACGAATTACAGATAGCCCATATAGAAGATATTATGACCCATGACTCTATTGATGTCGATCTGGCAATCTAGTATGTTCAGGCGATAATCAAAATGCAACAATTATATGCCTGGATGTTTCTAGTTCTACTTTTTGCACTCTTTCCCAGTGAGTCAACAGAGATTGTCCTGATTCTGACACTAAAGGCAAAGGTCTGTATCTTAAATTGCATTCTTTTCCTTCGATCTTATTGGATTTACCGTAAACTTGCTAGGGAGCTTGGTCAACACGGCTTTGAAGCTCCTCCCTTTAAGTTCATCCCCATTCAAGATCGCTACCAATGAGCAAGAGAGCTTCTACGGTATTTGAATCGGCTCCTCCCAAGCGGACCCGGATCGGTGATGGCCGTAGAGTCCGCACCAATCGCAATCAAGGTAGAACTAAGCGCAGTTCACCAAGCAAGCCTTACAGAGGGCAGGGGCGGTAGTGAGTAAAGCGTGCGCCCCTGAGACGCTAGAAGTAGAAGGAGTAGTCAATTCACTGCTCCTTATTCTTTCTCAGGGGGAAATCGCATACGCTCTTATCGTTTTATTTTGCTACCACAAATTTTATATAGACTTTTGGGCACGACTGAAGGTCTCTTTACTTGGAAGAGCGTCTAGTCACAAGGACTTTTCTCTTTTTAATTCTCTGATCAATGCTTCCACAAAATACTCTTTATCAGAGTCATGCGTGGAAGCACCGGGTCTTTTCTCAATCGTAATCAGCGGAAATCAATTCATGGAAAGCCTTAAGCGCGAAAAGCAAATCCAAACCGATGAGGCCACCCCTGAAACGGAAGAAAAACTAAACATTATCGAGTCTTACTGGACTTGCTATTGCAAGGATAACCCCAGGGATCCTTGTTGCAAAATTTACGAAATTTAGTTGACAAGACGAGCAGGTGTGGTAAACTACTTTCACCGATTCAAGGTGAAATGCCTGAGTTTCTGCCTACTGCTCCAAGCGCCGAAGCCGTTTTCTATCGCACATATTCTCGCCGTAAAGCCGACGGTAAGCGCGAGACGTTCGAGGAGGCAATGACTCGATGTGTAGAGGATATCGCTGAAATTGGTTCCTTCACCCCTGATCAATACAAACTGGTCAAAGAGCAAGCCTTGAAGCAACATTGCTTCCCTTCTGGCCGTGCTTTCTGGATTGCCGGAACTGAATGGGGTAAAAATCAAAAGAACTTCAGTGGTTATTATAACTGCACTTCTACTCGTCTTCACGACGTAGAAGCTTTTAAGCTCATCATGGAACTTGCCATGATGGGCTCTGGCACTGGTGCCATGTTGGAGTCTTTTACCATAGAGAAACTGCCTCCAATTACTAATCATATCAATTTAGTTGAAGTCACTAAGATTGGCACTGTTAGTGCCGACAAGCGAAGCGACATAACTTCTGTCGAAGAAACAAGTAATTGCGTTTATCTGACGGTTGGAGATAGCCGTCAGGGCTGGGTTGACGCTTACGAAGCGATCATTCGTCTTGCGATGGATGAAAATCGCAACGGAACTACTGATTTATCTATCGACCTTGGAAACGTAAGACCTGCCGGCGAGAAGCTTAAGGGCTTTGGTGGAACTGCAAACCCCATCAAGCTTGAAGAGATGTTCGGCAAGGTTGTTTCCTTGTTAAACAAAGCCAACGGCAGACAGTTGAATGCTGTCGAAGCTTGCCTTTTGATCGATGAGGCCGCCGCTTGCGTTGTGGCTGGCAATATTCGTCGCAGTGCAGGCATGCGTCAGTTCTCTGAACTGGACGAACAGGCTGCCAATTGCAAACTCGGCCTTTATGTTCAGGACGAGAACGGTAATTGGAAGGTTGATTCGGAGCGGGAAGCGCTGCGAATGGCAAACCATACCCGTTGTTATCATCGGAAGCCATCTAAGCAAGAGGTAGAGGATTCTGTAAAACAGCAATTCTTTAGCGGCGAAGGCGCTATTCAGTACGTGCCTCAGGCTTTGCTTCGGGCAAACGTCGACGTTCTTGATACAGAAGAAAAGAAGAAGGCTTTTCTTAAGTTCTATTTTGTCGACAGAGACCAAGCGAAAGCCTTCCTGATGGCTTCTGCCGCTCAGCAATCAATTTTGCTGACCGAACGTGAGGCTGATCACCGAATGAACCGCTACGGTTTGAATCCTTGTGGCGAGATCATTGGTACAGATTTTCACTGCAATCTTGCCGAAATCCACCTGAATACAATTGATCCTTCTGATACAGAAGCACAGGAAAACGCTTTCAGAGCTGGTGCTTTGCAAGTTGCTGCATTACTGAATCACGAGTTCTATCATGAACGTTATCGTTATAGCAGAGAAATCGATCCGATCGTTGGTGTGAGCTTCACCGGTTTGTTTGATTTCTTCGTGAAGGCATTTGGCGCAAAATGGCTTGACTGGATGATGCATGGCCGTCCCAACACCTCAGTTGGGCGGAAGTTTGTTCGTCTTGAGGCGAAGTATCTCAACAGTTGGAGAAGCGTCGTCAATGAAACAGTTAAAGAATATTGCCTTGAAAAAGGACTGAGGGTTCCTAACCGCTGCACCACCGTGCAACCCGCCGGCACCAAGAGCCTGCTCACCGGCGCCTCCCCTGGCTGGCACCCTCCCAAGGCCCAGCGTTTCATCCGCCGCATCACCTTTGGCAAGTCTGATCCACTGGTTTCCGCCCTGCGCGACTGGGGATACAACGTGATCCCTGCTCAATCGGCAAAGGATGAAGAAGGGAACCTGCTCGACGACATTATGGATTCACGAGTCCATGAAGTACTCGTTGAGATCCCCACGGAAGTGAGCTGGGCCAACCTCGAAGGCTGCGACCAGTTTGATCTGAGTCAGTTACCCGTGGAGTCCCAGTGGGCGCTTTACATGCAAGTTCAGCGCAACTACACAGACCACAACACAAGTGCCACAATCGAATTCCGCGAAAATGAGATCCCGGCGCTGTCTTCTTTGATCTACGAATCGATCAAAGACGATTCCGGTTATATTTCGGCAGCGCTGCTCGCTCGGTTTGATGCCAATGAAACGTTCCCACGTTTACCGTTTGAGCCTATCAACAAGGAAACTTTTGATAGACTGAATGGTGTCGCCGAGTCTTACCGATCAGCACTCCCCTTGATCTTTAGTAAGGATCAGGTTGATTTCCTTGAAGTCTTAAATCAGTACGACACGTCTGACTATGAGCTCAAGGGAGCTGCCGGTTGCGATAGCGATAAGTGCCTTTCCGAGGCATCAAAAGACGGCGACCAAGTAGGCCAACAAATCTGAGCCATGAGCACGCTGGTTGATCATCAAATTCGCGAACTCTGCCGCCAATCCGGCCTTGTAGAGCCATTTGAACCTGATTTGATTAATCCAGCGAGCATTGATGTAACCCTTGGCGAGACTGTTCTCGTCGAGGGTCGCATCTGTGGTCCAGAGGCCGAAAGGGTAAGGTGGATCCCGGTTGATATCCGAAATGGATTCACCTTTGCTCCTGGTCAGTTCATTTTGGCGCACACTGCCGAAATGGTCCGTGTTCCAAATTGGATTGAAGCTAACTTTCAACTAAAAAGTAGCCGAGGACGGGAAGGAATCAATCATCTTCTCGCCGGCTACATCGATCCGGGATTTACTGGCGTCATCACGCTAGAGCTTCAAAACGTGAATCAAAGACACAAGGTTGAATTATACGCTGGCATGAGAATTGGCCAGCTTCGATTCAATACTTTAGAGACTCCACCTTTGAGATCTTACGCGGTAACTGGACGCTACATGAATGACATGAGCGTTATGCCAAGTAAAGGCTGAAGGTAGACTAATAGGAGTCGCGTGATGCGACAGATATTGCCGTGAAGGTCCTTTTTGCTTTTTGCAACGATGCTGGGAGTTCCACATCCGACGAATGATCCGTCGCTGGTTTCTTATCATAGACCAGAGCTTGTTCGTCAGCTTCCTGCTCTTGAATTAGCAAATAATTGCTGGCACCTTCTGAGCAATTATTTTAGCGATGGCAGTACAGGTGAAAGCCGTCCTGTCAAGGAGAAGTATTTAACACAGGAGCCTGCCGAGCCCAGGGCAGCATATCAATCAAGATTAACCAGAGCTACTTATACTCCTATTTATAGAGACAGCATTCGCGCTTATGCTGGACTCTTGAATAGGTTCCAGATGATCGACGTACCGGAGACCTTGTCTCAATCGGAAAGAAATGTTGATCTCCAGGGAGAAAGTATTCAAAGCTTTTGGAACCGATGTGATGAAAGAGCGCTCAGAGATGGCGGCGTTTTCATCATGGTTGACATGTCGCCTGAAGAGGGCGAATTGAATTTTCTGGATGAAAAGCTAACTGGCCGGCGGCCTTATCTTATGATGATTGATCGCGGCAACGTGATCAACTGGTCTGTCGAATACGTAGGTGGACGCGAAAGGTTGGCGCATGCCACGATAAGACAGTTTCGTCAAAGGCCTATTGAGAACAGTTTTGGTGTTGAACTAGACGCGATTTATCATGTCCTTCGGCCTAATTTGGTCCAAACATTCCGACTGGAAAAGAAAGGAAGAACTTGGACGCAGATCAAAGAAAGAGAAATTGAAACATCGATCCCTGTTGTACCGCTGGTGTGGTACGGAGCGACTGATCCGCATTTTGCAAGAGGTGATCTTCCCTTAAATGGTTTAGCTGAGTTATCTATTCAGCACTTCCAGATGAGATCTGATTTGCACGAGCTGCTCCATAAATGTGCAATGCCTGTTCCGGTTCGGACTGGAGCGAAGATTGGAGCTGACGGCAAACCAGTTCCTTTGGTTCTTGGCCCCAACACTGCGGTTGATCTTGACTCAGAAGGTGGTAAGTTTGAATTTGCCGAGCCATCTGGAAGAAGTTTAGAGCGTCATCAGGCCGAGATTATTCATCTTGAAAGCTTGATGGATCGTAGCGGATTGAATTTCCTTTACGGTGCAAATATCAAGACTGCAACGGAGGCGTCCCTGAGAGCCTCTCAGATCGCGTCTCAGGTTGCTGCGCTTGTCCGTAACAAAAGCGCCTCTTTTGGGGCTGTCATGAGGCTCTGGGCGGCCTATAGCGGCGAATTGGACCAGATTACGGCAGAGTCTGGCATTGCTATCAACGATTCTCTGATTAACAAGCCAATTGGAGCGTCTGAGATCGCCCAACTGGTCAATCTGTACTCTCAGGGTCTACTTTCCAAGAGAACAATCCTCGATGAACTACAGAGAGGCGGAGTCCTTGACCCTGAACTGAAGGTTGAAGATGAACTGTCTCGCGTCGAGGACGATCACCAAGAAGAGCTCGACCAGCAAATAACAGATCAGTTGAAGCAACAAGACGCCCTGCAGTCAACCGAACCGCAAAATTCGGCTAATACCCAAGAGTCACTAGGGGCAAGAAGGGAAACTATGGAAAAGGTTGAAACTCCAGAAAGACTTCAAGCTTCTGCTAGTCGATCCCAGTAACCTTCGTTAAACTGACTCATCGCCATAAAATCATGCTAATCGCTCGCTTTTATTTTAAGCCCGGTTGCGCAGGCCAGTGGGCCTGGAGCGCAGGACAGGACGTCGTGGAGATTATGTATGATTGCGTATTTGACATCATTTGCCAGTGTCAGGAGATTGAAGATTTGCTCCTAGACTGCCTTGTCTTCGATGGCCAACAGGTCATATCGCTGAAGCTCACTAGCGAAGAGCAGTGCAAGAAAGAAGAAAAAGCAAAGGCAAGAAGGACTCGTTCCAATAAGAAAAAAGCAGACTGATGCATCCATTGTCTGATGGGAAGTTCCTCCGGTCACCCGGAGGTTCTTTTGTTTATCGCGTTATGGGACCATGTTGCATGCTCTACGACAGAGAGGAGCTTCCGTGGCCTTCATGCAGTCTGCAATGGAAGGGCAAGCAGCCAAGCTGGAACCGGATAGGTAAGCGTTTCATCGCAGACATCTCTGCCTCGCGCTGCCCGAGCTATTCTGTTGTGGCGCGAGACCTTGCCGGCAATGAGTGGATTCAAATCCTTACGATTTACTACGAGCGTCTTACTCCTTCAGAAAAAAACTGGTGGTACTCGAAAGTACCAAACGGCAAAGACTATCCGAGGTTACCCTGATGCCTGGCGGAAACTTTGAAAAAGACTTCTGGACAAGAGTGTTAGCCGAGAACAACCTGGAATCACCCGGTTACCACGAGGCACTTAGAGACGCTGTCGAGATTTCAAAAGAGAAAAAACGACAAAAGCTCGACAAGACATCTCCTCAAAATACCAAGAAAAAGAAAAGGAAATGATCCCTCCTCTAACATTGGTTTTAAACCTAAAATGTAAGCAGTTCTTTTACCCGTTGCTGATCTCATGTCGGAAGGTACAGGCCAGTTCTGGGAGATTGTCGAGAAGATTGAAAAGACATCTGGACCTGGCGTAGCCCTGTTCTTTATTTTGCTTTTTGCAGGGCTTCTTTTCGGCGGCATTCTCCTGGCTGCATGGGCCGTTTCTGCAACGATAAACACTTCTTATTGGATGACTGTTTTATCATTATTACTGCTTAGAATTGTCTTCAATTGACTTCGCTGGCCGATCGACTAGACTACGAATGTCTCCGTAGTTAAATGGACATAACTCCGCCCTTCTAAGGCGGCTTTCCCGGTTCGAGTCCGGGCGGAGATGCCACGCTCCTGTCGCCTATTGGTTAAGGCCGTCGCCTTATAAGCGGCAGAACCGAGTTCGATTCTCGGCAGGAGCACCATTAGCCACGATGCTGGAATTGGTATACAGAACGCACTTAAAATGCGTCGGCCATTGGCCTTACGGGTTCGAGTCCCGTTCGTGGCACTAAAGCTTTAATTCAATCACATTATTATGAACAAGTCGATGGCAATTTGAACATAAGGGCACGCATTTTTTGATTTCGTTCTCAAGGGCCTCATAACCACCACTCTTGATCAGAGTCGAAATCGACTTCTCTTTCTGGGATGGATCTACATGATGTAAGTCCATAGCACAATAATGAAACTCTTGCTTGCATGCAAAACACGGCATTTGCCTTGCCTTCCTTGCAATATCTTTCTTTCTCTGTAGGCTTGTTTGCTTATCCTTTGGCCTGCGATTTCTTTTATGCCACTCCTTCTTATACTCTCTTCTTTTTTCCGGGTCTTTGAATGGCACGGAAGGTTAGCCTGTGCATTATTCTACTGTTTGTGCTAGAATAAATAGAGCTATCGAGATCCATGAACTGCCTCAAATGCGGCAATGTGACCAACCTCATGGGATCGTCGATGATCGACGTCTCCGTAAGGCGGTATCGACGCTGTCCAAAGTGCGACGCAAAAATGATGACCTATGAGATCCCGGAGCAAATGTTAAAAGATGCTGTCAAATTCCTCCGTATGGAGCAAATAGGGTAGCCTAACCCAAGTCGTTCATTTACGGCTTGTAGCCTCGGCTACCTCTGGCATTGGAGAGCAATGTCGTTGAGTTCTGTTTGAATTATTGATTAAATCCATTTTTACCGCTTGGGCTGTAATTGGTTGCGCCTTTACTCCTCAAGCGGTCCACGCATTCTCTAATGATCTTGGCTGTTCTACTGCTTCCTACTATGGAGTAGGAGATGGCTACCATGGACAAACAACTGCCAGCGGAGAAAGGTTCAATGCTTACGGAATAAGCGTTGCTCACCGTTCGCTTCCATTTGGCACCAAACTAAGGATTACCGATCAAGACACGGGAAAAAGTGTTGTTGCCCGTGTAAATGATCGAGGCCCCTTTGTGCATAGTCGGATTGTTGATTTAAGCTATGGAGCTTTTTCAATGATCAATAGTCCATCAAAGGGGATCACAAGGGTCTGTGTGGCTAAAGCTTAAAAACCTGCTAGACTTGGGGCGGTCAGGTGCCGCCCTTCTACATGATCATCTACAAGTTGACAGAAGAGGAACGTCAACTCGCCTACGCAGAGGGCTATAGAAGGCAAGAATATAATCAAAAAAAGAAGTATAAAGGCAGAAATGGCGGAGAAGAAAACGGATCTGCAGCACAGGCGCTTCATTTAATTGGAGCTGCAGGCGAAATGGCAGTTGCTTCCTATCTCGGCCTGAAAGATTTTTTATACTTAAACGAAGCGCCAGTAAGGGATTCATTTGATTTGCCTTATAATATTGACGTCAAAACAAGATCAAAGCATTACTACGATCTATTCGTTCAACTTGATGATAAACCAGGAAAGAATTATTGGCTTGTGACGATACAAAACAAAGAAATTCGCATCCATGGGTGGATAGAGTCATCTGAGTGTCAAAAAGAGGAGTATTATAAGGATTACGTCGGCGGCAGACCTTCTTTTTTCTACCCACAGAAAAAGCTAAAATCTCCAGAGTCGTTCAAAGAACTCATGTCCTTGACAGATGCCGTAGCGTAGGTTACGATAGACAGGTATTCATGGGGTATCCCTAGATGGAATCATCTGTCACTTCTCATCCAGTCAAAAAAAGACGGTCGAATAAGCTCCATACCGCCAGAATGGTAGAAGCAGTAGAGCGATATTTGGATGGCGTAAGGGTTATTAGTTGGAGTTCTGGTAATACAGAGGCATTTATCGACTCTGAATCAAGCTTGATCATAACCCTTTGTGGCAAACAGATTGCCAAGCTACAGGCAAATAAAGATGGAGACATTGAATCTTTGTTCATCTATAGCGGAGAGGCGTATGATCAATATGGAAACATCTCTTACATGACTCAAGAGCGACTAAATGGTTTGTTTGACTGCCTTGAGTACAACTCAATCATACCGCATAATGTAAGGGTCTTTATCTCAAAAGAAGATGAAATCTCGTATCTTGCTTTTAATGAGAAAAAAATCCCATTCAATAAAGAATACTGCACTATGTTGAAAATTAAAGCTAGTCCACGGACTTTTACGGTCGAAGACATGCAGAGGTGAATTGCGTTGTCTAGGCGGAATCTTATTCTGTTAATTGATTAGCCTGCGTGAAGGACAAAGAAAGAGCTTTGTACGCTTTGTTTAGCGGGCGGATTAATGTGCCTACTGCCGCGAAACTCTGTGATCTATCCTGTGAGCAGATGAAGCAGGAGTTTCGACTCTATGCCCTTTCGAGACCCTTGGACGACTGGGAGCTTGATATTCTCCTGAGTTGGCCCTATGCTTGATCCGGTCAGTCACTACCGCATCCATGCCTGACATCGCTTGTTGCCTGGACCATCAATGCCCCTCAAGGGAAGACTGTATTAGATACACATTAAAAGTCTCCAGCCCTTACCAGTGGTACGCCGCCTTCCGTAGGGACGAAGACAAATGCGAGTATTATTTGCCCTTTCAACAACATGAATCATTTTCTCCGCGACAAAATAGCTAGAGATATGTGGAGAATGTGGGTAGAGGCCAATAGCCCTCATCTTGATGGCAAAAACTGCCCAAGAGAGTTCTATTTCATGTCGGAGATAGCAATGAAATGCGTATGCAAAGAGCTTGACGACATGATAATGGATATCGTAAAAAATCGATTGGAAAAGCTTTATGAAGAACAAGACTGACTTCCCAATTGAACAAGAAATTGCCATGGAACTTGCCCTTTTGAATGATGGGCAGTTAAATGACTGGCAGAATTATCTGCCTGACTCGATTCATGTTGTCGACTTGCTTAAGAAAAACATCAAACCTTTGCTCGAACAAGGATCTGAGGCTATCCTTCGCGAAGGCCTTGCCACAATACTTGGCCTCTCACCTTCGACTACGATTTCCAAGAATGATTTTCAACCAGCGGTTTGCTCTCCAACATTCAGGGTTATTCCTAAACAAAGAAGGAGAGTTCGTAGAAGATCCTTTAAAAGCACGTCTTTTCGTTGACATTGACGTAGCGGTATCCACACTACGATCTATTGTTGGTCGAGTTGATCAAAACTGGAAGGTTATTGCTCTCTTGACGCCCTTTTACCTCTCTCGTTAAAATGAAAAAGAGAAACTTTCTGATCCCTCTGTTCGTAGGCATTGCTCTTGGTATTGCCTGGAAAGTCACGACTCAGGCTGACAATTATCCCCCACTTTCATCGCGACTTAAGGAGTTTTGCGATTATTATTATTATCATCCAGACTGTAGAGACAAAGCCCCCAGATGGAATTGAACCATCCTCTCCGCTTTACAAGAGCGGTGCATCGCCACTTAATGCTTTAAGGGCACTCATTAATATACCAGGAAAGGGTGATCTCAAGGCTCTAACCTTGGGACCACCCTTTTAAGTTATGCAATACGAGAAAGGCGACGTCTTGGACGTAAAATTTTAGCGACAAATACTTGTTTTCTTAGTCCTAGTTCTTCTCTTAATTGTGGGTTTATAACGAATAATGCATTGCCTGTCTTAGGGCAAACGCCACGACTAGTAAGCAGTCCTAGTCGTTGACAGTAGTTCATTGTTCTGTGCTGGATATTCCAGCTTTGATTTAATGATCTAAACTCACGAGGCTCAGTGCCACGGCGAGTATAGACGTCAAACTCTTCGATAAAGCGCCGTTGGGCGGGTGTGAGGCGGACTTGAGTCATTCGCTCATGTCTTGAACGCTACATTCTCACCATAGACACGAGGTGGACCTAGCGTCAAGCATGAGGCAGCTCATATTTAATGTTTCTTTAATAATTCAATTGTTTCATAAGGAAAATTTAACTTTCAAGCTTGTCCATCAGGAGGATGTATGTTATACAGGCCAATAAGCATAGAAGGATAAGCCCAAGCCCGATCGCTATGCCCCAAGGGAAGTCCATAATGCAAAACACAGGAAAAGTCTTCCATAGGGAGCCTAGTCTGGAATTTTGTGAATAAATTCATGGCTTCCCCTCGAAAAAAAATGGAGCCAGATGTGATAGCCATGATTATCAGGTGCTCTGTAATGATCTGGTCCGCTGGATTACTAACGGCTAGCTATATGAACTTAATAAAAAATCCAGACGAAGCTTTTATAGCCTCTGTTTTTACCGCTGCCCTTTCTACGTTTGGTATAGAAAAACCTGCGAACAAGGCCGCTAGCTCATTGGGCCCTAAAAAACCTATAAGCAGTAACAAGAATACTACCAATGGTGGCAATAACTCCACCTGATTTGTTGACTGTAGTTTGAAAAACTTCTTCAAATGGTGGACGATCTCTGATTAAACGATTTCGGCAATGATGCACCCAGTGCCATAACTGAGACCTGACGTCAATTGGCACCAAAGGTTTACTCCATCCGCTAAGTTTGTCTGTACTATCGCTCACAAGCCAGCCTCTGTCATAAATTCTAATTCGCTCTATGTTGTATTCATCTCTATAATCAACTTTCCTGCCGGCTATTTCATCCGCCAACCAGAAAACTACATCCGCTTGAATGCGCTCGGTCGGGCTTTGCATAAATGTAAGATCAATCTCAGCATCACCATTTAAAGCAGAATAGGCTTTAGTTATACCATTCATACATACTTCAATCTTGCCTGGATACATGAAGCTGGTAGTTTTAAACTCCTTGCACATGATTGGACTAGGTATGCCAACCGTTGTTCTTGTCACAAGCAAATAAGGTAGACCAATTGCAGATGATACAATCGCTCCAATGATTAAAATTTTAATCTTATTGGTCGCAACAATCTCAACAACTTCTTCTTTTAAGTCCTGTGCTTTATTTGCGTGAACAACAAGTAATGCTCTTATTGCAAACATCCTTTTGATTAAGCCCTCGTCTACCCCGCTTCCTTCTGCGACAATAATCATCCTGTCCAACTTCTCAAGGAGGACAACATGATCTCTATCCATTGAATGCTGATTAGGCATTCGAGGTTACGATGCTTTTCTAGGCTTCCGCTACCACTTCACGCGGTCAGTTGTCGGCTCTCGACCCGTCCGCCAATCCACCGCCTTTGTAGCGCCATCTTCCTTTCATGAATAACAAGTGCTCTGGACAGCCAGCCTTTAGTCTTCTTTCCAAAGCTGATTTACTAATTCCTGCCGCTTCTGCGGCATTGGTTAAGCACATTTGCTGGCCATTGTACCTGACCAAGCAATTATTGGTCCTGTTTCGGCACTGTTGTTTATGAGTCGCCCATCTGACATTCCCTGGTTCGTAATGCCCTTTTGGATCAATTCTGTCAACTGACATACCTTCCGGGCGAGGGCCTAGTTCCGTGAACCACTCCTCGAAAGAATTAAAGCGAAATTCTACGTGGCCATATGCATTTTTATGGTTTTCCGACACTCGCTTTTTGGCTCTCCAATAACTTTTCCATGATCCGACCTTTTCCGGATCATGCTTTGGAGAAGGTTTGGCTACTATTAATTTTCTTCCTTTACGAGAACAGGATTTGCACACCCATTTCTTGGAAAGACGATTATATTGATCTATTCTAACAGATCCGCCTATTTGACACAGCTCGCAGTTTACGTTAACGTAATTCCACCGTGGGCTAGGCATAAATTCGCTAACTCTGAATACAGTATACCACTTAAGATCATCCACTTTACGCGATTCGCCCAAAATGCCGCCGACATCTTTCCTTTTGCAATGTTTTTAGCATGACGAGCCTTAAATGAAGCCCTCTTCTGCTTCATTGCTTCGCTCTCGTTTGCTTTTGGCTTGCCAGCGGTCTTGGCACCCTGTTCACCAAATCGTATGGTCTTGACCTGGTCCCCTTCCTTAGCGACCACGACGTGGCTCTTTGTGGGGTGATTGGGTGTCCTTTTGGGCTTATTGTAGCCCTCTACGCCGGCCTGCTCAAGCCTTGGATCTTTTTTCTTTGCCATTTTTCTTCCTCGATACAATTAATTTGCCGTCTTTTTCGGTGACGGTCATTCCCGCTTGTTCTGTTTGTCTTTTTAATGACCGATACTTTTCAGTAGTGGTCATTTTTTTATTGCTTGATTTCTTCATTTTTTCTTTTTTAATGTAGCGCGGTTAGTTCTTGGATTGTATTTATACTCGCTAGCTTTATGGCCAGAGCCCTTTGCTGCTCTGTCTTTTGCTCGCCCCGCTGCGCCCATCTCTGACCTTTTCTTTCCCTTGGCGGTCATCTCATCCGAACCCTTCTTGAGATTACCGCTATCTTGTAACTTCTTTCTTGCAATAGCATTGGCTGCACCAACAGACATGCCCTTAGCTTGAAGTTGCTCAACAAGTCTTTTGAGGATCGGTTTAGCCATCAACCCATCCTCTTTTTCTTTGCTGTTTTTGCTGCCTGACGGAAATCTTCTGCAGTCGGAGCACCTTTGCTACCAGGCTTTCGCATTCTTTCTACCTTACCGCCAGCGGCTTTCTGTCTTTTAATTCTTTCACGTTTTGCGGCAATATTGGCATAAAGTCCGGGTTTGCCAGCCATAGTAAAAGCCCACCATGGACTAGTTTTCCGCATTTAGGGAATCCTCTTGATGGGGATCTATTATGTCTAAACGCGAATTCAATACGCCTCATCGCGAGGCGTGGAATGCCCCAATACATCAAATATTGAAGGCCATCGACGAGCACATGCGTCTTTATATGGAATCTCGTGATCCATGGCACGTCGAAAAAGCCGAAATGCTTCGTGTTTATCTTCATGAACTGAAAACCTTCATCCATCGCCAGGAGGGCAAGGTCAATGGCATCCAAAAACACGATTTGGGATGATGTAGAGTCCACTCCGACAAAGCTAAAACTGAATACTTTTAAAGGAATCTACGACACATGCAAGACGCCTAATCCGATTATCAACTTTCTCATTTTCTCCTTCTTGTATTGGCTAGAAGAACGCTATATTGACTATAAAACAAAGGTCGCTATTGATATTGCGGAACAACAATATCACCGCGAGATGGATGAGATAGAAAAAGACTGGAAAGAAGCAGCAATTATAACAGAAACCAAGTCTCCCACTTCGGAGCTGTTACCCGAAATGCGTATTCGTGCGCCTTGGGTTGAAGACGATAAACTGTAGTGGTTTCATTAGTAAAACGTGTCTTACCGGAATGAATCTCTAACACTGGGGCTTGTCCTTGGTGGTGGAGTCCTCCTCTTTGCGCTCCTGTTTGGGCTTGGCCCTCTCTACGGCGTCTACAGTAAGACCTTGTCGGGCAAAGCTCAACTTCAGGAGGCTGAGTTTACACGCCAGGTAGCGGTCCTTGAGGCCCAAGCCAAGATGGATTCTGCATCCAAGCTTGCTGAGGCTGAAGTGATCCGCGCCCAAGGCGTTGCCAAAGCCAATCAAATTATTGGGGAAAGTCTGAAAGACAATCCTGCTTACCTCCAGTATCTGTGGATCACCGAAGGCGAGAAGGACTCTAACCGTACCGTCTACATGATCCCCAGTAACGGCGGCGCACCTGTTCCCACCTTTGACATTCAAAAGTAATTACCATGACCGTATCAATTTCCAAAGAGCGCGTCGGCGACATCATCGAAGTTGAGATGACAATCCGCATGCCGGAATTCAAGGTCTCTCACTTCACTCATGTCGGCCAGTCATTTGATGACTACCGTTATGAAATCATTAATCAGGCTGAGTCCAAGCTTCGCTCCTACATCGAAGCAGCTTCTAAGGCGTATGAGGGCTCTGAAGATGAATGAAGATGTGAAGTGGCTACGCGATGAATACGCGATGAAAGCTTTTGAATTTTTTATTCAGAAGTATTTCGACCGCGATTTCGAACAGTTTGCCGCTGACTGCGAATTAGAAATCCACGAAACTGTAGCTTCCCTCAGTTATTTACTGGCTGATGCTATGATTAAACAACGATAACAATGGAAACTCAAGATCAATTGCAAGAGTTCATAGTTCACTTCATGAAAGATGCTAAAGCATTCTCGATTAAAGTGACGACCTCATCTCATGAAAGCGCCCTAAAGATTGGTTCTGTTGCCTTTCCAGATGCAAGGGTTACTCATATCATAAAAAATAAAACGCCAAAGGAAACCTAAGGCGTTCGAGATGGATCGGGGAGCTTCGGCTCCCTTTTTTATTGTCTAACAGGAGCTATTACTCCCGTCTGCCATCAGTAATCATCTGGTGACAGAATAGTCGTGTAACAATAATCTAAGCCGTTATCTTGCATGCCATACCCATCAGTAATAATCCACATCGTTTCTCCGTTACTGAGAGCATATGAGGCCATTAGACGACCTGCAGGCGTCTTTTTTTTAAGCGTGTCAGCGTTCATACTCCAATCATCGGTATCAATTTGACCCCAATCTCCATCCATAAACTTTAACAAGTTTGAACGAACTTCATTGAATGTTTCAGAGTTTTCGTTAATCCATTTGTCAACGGTAGATGTCAATGAGATAGGGCCCATTGAGCTTAGATCTGGACGAAGCGTCTTCATTGATAAAGAAATCATGAGTCAACGGTTTCAAATGCCGCTTCAACTCTATTCCCGCAATGATCGCAAGTCAAGTCCTGTTCATCCCAATTGATATCCATTCCAATCACACACCAACCATCAGAACCGGTTGTCGTACCAATCCAGTTCCTCTCAGTCCCGCAGCACTCGTGACAAAGCGCTGCACCATCATTGGTAATCGCATAAAGTGGATAGCCGCCAGGCCATGCATAACGCTCCTTGTGGACCTTGTCAGCGATCCTTAAGCTCTTTGATTGTGTTGTCATGATTGATTAAATAGCATCTACAATGTAACGTGTCCTTATAAAATCTTTATCCTCAATAAGAATCGTTATTTCGTCAACCTCCTCTAAAGCTTGCCAGTTCTCATCAAGTTGCACATAAACACATTCATCCAATTCTCTACGACAAATCCATTCAATATCCTCTGGCGAGCAAACCCAGTGCATCCAAATCACATTGTCCTCAAACTCGAACCAGGGCTCCTCAATTGGCAGGCGGTATCGCTCGCATGCTTCTTTGATGTCCCTGTAGCTAAGCGTTAAGCTTGTCATATCAGCCTTCCACTCCTTCGAATGTAGCTTCAGAACCGTTGGCACGGATCCTGAGCACTCTGGTGGCATCAAAACTACGCCATGTAGTCTTCCCTTCCTCCTTGTTGTTCACCTCACGAATCCTAAAGATATTCGGATTCTCACAGGCCTTTCCAGTTCCCTTGATCTCATTCCAATCCTTTGGATTGAACGTGATCTGACGCTCAGTGCCATCCTTTTTTAAGAAAGACACCGAAACAAAACTGGAACCAGCCTTTGCAATGATGTCACGCACAATCTCGTGACGAGCAGTTTTTGACATGGGGTCTCCCCTGAAGACCTCCATACAATAACAGCAAAGGGGCCGCTCGCGCAACCCCTTCATGTCTCTTAATAATTTACGTTACTTAAGTAGTATCTTGTTCCTGATGGACCTTGAAAGAAAATAACAAAACTAATCCCAGCCTCATCAGCAATTTCTCTCATCTTCGCCATCCTTCTTAAAGATTGCACAAATATGCTATACCGCATATCAGTGTAGTCAATCCACCTCTGAAAACTATTGACCTCTATCTGCTCAAGAATTTTTTCTATAACATAATTCTTGTCAGGTGATTTGATAATTTTAAAACCTAGTCCGTTCATCGTTTGATCTCCTGGATGTCAAAAATCTTCTGCCCCTTATCCTTTGTCTTGTCTGCATATCTGATGCATTCATCTAAATCGCTACAACCTAAAACAAGCATCATTGAATGCCCTCCAATCTCCCCGTCTAACACCACCCGATAGGCTTTTGGTTTGTTCTTAAACATGGAATCATCCCGGAAGCTCTCGCATCCTAACGCCCCTAAACCCATTGTCAAGTCCCCCATTAAGTATAAATACCTATTACTTGACATCATCAAACTTATTGATCAGTGCATGATCTCCAATTATTACTAACGCTAACTTATTCCATGCTTTTGCTGCATCAATCTCATTCTCAAAAACACCAATAAACCATCTCCTCCCCTGATAGTTTAAAGACGCTCGATATGGCTTCTTTGGATTATTATTCTTCGTTACCCCACGATATTTACTAAACTTCTTCCTTGCACTAGGCCTGCTAGCAAGTTTAATGTAATGCTCCTTTTCATCAACATTCTTGTAGTAATAGCCCATCGGTAAAAACCTGAAAGCCATCTAACAATACCAGTTCACCACCCCATCGCCCATCCCTTCACATTATCTTAATCTTCTTTAACCTTCTCCCCTGAACCACTTCCTCTTATTACTGAACCATTCAGCTAATGTAATCGGATCCTGTGGCCCTACTAAATGATCACTAGGATCAGGTTCACCTATATCCATCGCCTGACAAAACTGATCCATCTCACTAATATCCTCCCCCTGTATAGCAGCCCTCCTCGCCTGCCTTAACATCCTATCAACAGTTACATTCCTATCAGCCCACTTCTGTATCCATGTCATATCACTGAACTCAACATTAGCACCTACCCTTATCCTCTCACAAATAAACTCAACCCTGAGACGTGTCTGACTTGATAACATCTCAAGATCTTTGACTGGTTTATGATACCTTCCTACCCCTTTCTGTTGTCTCATATTATCTCACCCATGAGACAATATGGTCTTAAAATCAAATAATCATGAACTGAAAGGGGGGTTGTCTGAGTATACCCCTAAGGGGTTGCCTGAGTATACCCCCCTTAACTAAATTATTAATTCATCATGATCTACTGGTTATTATGATCTAGTTATTATATATATACTAGTTATATATATATTAAAGATTATAAACCAAGATATTATCTCTCCCCCTCTCCATCAGTTATCACTGATGTGTCTCCCCCTCCCTTTACCGCCAGCACTAATTTTTTTCTTAAAACCACCAGAAAAATAGGCTGAACTAACCTGGGGAATGATGATCTGATCCTAAAACCTCCAGAGAGGTCTCTAGAAGGCCCTGGAAGGGCCATATAATCCCCCTTGGCTATCTTTCCCTATAAACACCCCCTAGAACCACCTTATAGCCCCTCCTGGATACATGTTTGAGTTTTAACCCTCCCGCTCCCCTCCTGTCACCCTGGTATGTATTTATACTTATCCACCACTCATACGTCCCTTAACACCCTACCATCCTATAACCCTAAATCCTAGTCATATCAATACTTCTCACTAATCTTCTATTAACCTCTACACATTACCTAACTCAACTATTACCCAATTTAGATAGGGTTTAACAGTTATCTCTGACTAGTTATAAAACACATAACCAGTAGTAAATACTACCCAATAATACTAGTACTAGTATATTATATATATTATAATATATATTATATATAATATATTATATTATATTAACCATTATGGTATTAAAATACCCTGTATTTTAATACCTATAGTAGATCTAATAACATTAACTAGTTATATTAACCAAATATTACTAGTTATAATCCCTTTCCCTTTTTCCTTCCGTTAGCTCTTCCCTCTCGTCCAATTTTGGGAAAATCGATTTTCCAATTTTCCAATTTTGAGATGGCATTTTTCTAATTTTAAGATGTCTCAAACTGAGATTAGATGAGACGGAAATGGCCTGTCCAGAGTACCTGCACCTCACACAGGTACGCAGGACAAACGCCCCGAATCTCACCCCTCGCCGGCGGCACTTGTTACAAAATATTTCAGAATCGGCCCGGCCCGCCCCATGCCATCGCGACAGCGCGATA
>Ga0222712_10000717_pt1 | contig 42197 bp, 56 predicted proteins | sample C33_657DmetaG_FD_165043 | JGI IMG/M metagenome (GOLD analysis project Ga0222712, IMG submission 165043) | Estuarine water microbial communities from San Francisco Bay, California, United States - C33_657D | ecosystem: Environmental > Aquatic > Marine > Unclassified | place: USA: California... | reverse complement strand
TTGTATTCATAAATGGGCATTACTTCACTCTCCTTAAAATTAAGGAGCAGTTTATACACATGCTCAGGTGTATCCTTCGGGTAGCGACCCGAATAGTCTGCGACTCCCCAGTGACGGGGTGCAGACTACTATTATACCTTATTTGATTTTGATAGTCTTTGGCTTCTTTTCTTCTGGAAGAATGCGTTCAATATCAATCTTTAGCATTCCATCCTTAAGTTCAGCCGTCTTGACTTCCATATGTTCGCCAAGTGCCCACTCACGAGTAAATTTACGAGCAGCAATACCACGGTGAATAAACTTCGAATCGTTATTCTCCGCTTCTGTTTCTCCCTTTACAATGAGTTTGCCATCTGCTGTTGAAATTTCAATATCTGATTTAGAAAATCCAGCAACAGCTAACTCGACAACAAAGTTGTCTTCGTCTACCTTGATTACGTTATATGGTGGGTAATTTGTAGACCCAGATACTGTTTGTACATGATTCCATGTATCTAGGGCTCTATCAAACCCAATAAAAAATGGGTCCTTAAAAAGGTCCCATGCAAATGTTGTTACCATTTTATTCCTCCTTCAAGCGAATAAGTTAATTAGGACCCCTTATGGGCGTCCTGTAATAATTATATCATATTTTATTTATTGTAAAAATATAAAATTTCTTCAAAAATTGACCTGCAGACCTCGATTGAAGAATGCCCACGTTGTTCAATGCGATTATTACCTTCATATAAATAGTTTAATGGATTAACGTTAATAGGAGCATTCTTTGATATGCAAGCATTAATTAAAAATTTTACCCCGTAAGTTTTTTCTAATTCTCCAAACAGACTTATATTTTTAGAAAGCAATGGTTTGTTCAAAATTACTACAGATTTCCCAGCCTTAGCTAGCTCAGTTAATGGTCCTGTAGCCCAATCAGATGTTGAGTTATTGCTAGCATCTATTACAAGATCTGCATCATCAGATAGTAAATCGTTAAAATTAGAGGTATAGTTAGCTGGTGTACTTCCAGAATATTTTGAAACATCTTTAACTAAAACAGTGCTCAAAACAATTTTTGCGCCTTGCTCTTCTTTTAACAGATTAAACTCTTCTTCTCTTTCAGAGTTTATGTCTTCTACAAGCCTGGCCCCTACAAATCCACATCCAATTATTGATACTTTTAAAATTTTAATACCTCCTATTTATTGAAAGCAAAGGTACTGATTACGTACCTTGTCTCGCCTGGTAGAACTATTGCAACTCCGTGCAGATAATCATCTGTTCCTGGGAAAGTTATAAGTGAGCCAGCTTTTGGCTTTAGTCTAACATCATGTTGTGTAAAATAAATTTCTCCGCCTTCATAGTTATCGTTTAGGTAAATAATAACCGCTCTTTGTAAACTTAGATCGTAACCTTGATCGTGATGTTGTTTTAGCTCTGACCCAGGGTATTGTCTCTGAATTCTTGCAATCTGATTAATTCTATACTTATTATCAAAGACAGCTAAGGTTCTTTTTGTTAGATCTTCTTGTAAAGCTGGAAACTTTATAGCAAGCATTTTGTCGGACCAAAAAGTGTTTTTCTTTGCAATAACTGCATCATATTCTGGGTCGCCTTCTTTAAATTTACCACCCTGTGTAGCTTGTTCTGCGATATCTTGATCATATTGATATGACCAATTTGCATCTGGATTATTTGCAAAATCAAATAAGCTTTTTGTTTCTTCTGGAGTTAAAAAATCTTCTATCAATAAGATATCATTTTTAACGTATACTGGATTAGGCATGCACTTTTCTTTCTATTAATGAAACTGCTAGTTCTCCACCAATTGGAGACCATGCTTCTATTTCGTTATCCATATTTGCTTCGCATTTAGGCAAATAGTAATCTACAGACAAATCAGATGCAGCTCCGCTACTATTTAATCCCAATTCTTTTTCACACTGCACACAAAAAAATTTAGAGCAGTTTACGCAAAAAGGACCCTTGTGGGTGTTGTGGTCAATATATGCCTCATTTACGTCTCCGTTAGGCAGGCGAACCCATTTATGGTTTTCTATACTCATTCATACATTATAGCATTTTATTTATAGCGAAGGAAGGCTCGAATTTAAGCCATGCTATAATATATATATGTTCTATGATAAGCCAGGATGTACCAAATTAACCGAAGGAATATACGTATTCAAAGGATACGTTCCTCGTGAAATGTGCGATAGATTTGTTAAAATATTAGATACATTTAACCCAGACTCTTTTAAAGAAGAAGGTAATGCGATTCCTTGGTATGACGATAAAATGAGTCCCCCAGTTCCTGGAATTATAGATTTGTGGGAGCATGTTTCTGAATTGCTCTACCCAGATTACGTAATTAATCCTCAGTCTCAGGTAATCACATCTAGAGTTGGACATGAAGGAATGTTTCTACATGCAGATAATCCTGGAAAAGATAAAGCTCACGAATTAACTCAGGAAGATACTTATGGCACATGTAGCCTAATTGATTACGGAGTAGTAACATATTTATCTGAATTTGAAGGCGGAGAAGTTTATTACCCAGCTTTTTTACCAGATGGTACATTAAAGCCTAATGCCGATATTGAATGTATGCCTGGAGAACTAATTTATAAGCCAGAACCAGGAGATGTGGTTATTCATGGCGCAGAGGGTCCATACTTTCATGGAACAAAACCAGTAACCAGTGGTGTGAGATACGCCTTCTCTTGCTTTGCAACAAAATACGATATGGCTCCAGGAACTTTTTATAACTATAAGAGCGATAAATATTTTAAGTACGTAAATGATCGATCTGAAGAGTCTATTGGAAGATGGCTTCTTGGAGACCTTTGGACGGCAGATGATGCTCGCAACTGAGCCCAGATTTAAATCTGATCCAAAAACAATTAAACTGTTTGAAGAAATATATTTAATTAAAAATTATTTAGACCCAGAAATGCTATCAATATATAGAGATAAGCTTAATGGATTTGAAGAAAATGATTGGCATCAACATGGTAACTATGAAATTGGTGATATCGAAGAAACTTTTTGGGGAGATAAGTGTAGCCTTGATGTTATAGATAATCAATTTCACGACCCAATATTTAATTATTTTGCTCCAGAATACTGGATGTATCAACACGCTAATTTTGTAAGATTAAAGTCTGGACAATTTTCTGAGATAAATGACAACACTTCTTTTTACATTAATGATAATCCTATTGCATACTACAAAATAGCCTTGTACATTGGAGATTTTGAAGGTGGAGAAATTAATTTTCCAAAACTTAATTTTAAATACAAGCCAGAAGAGAACGACTTGTTAATCTTTAAAGTAGACAAACAATACTCTCATCAAACATTTCAGGTTACATCTGGCACACGATATGCATACATGGATTGTTTAATCCCGCACCCTGGCTACTTTATGCCCTAATACTTGCTGGGGATATAGGATTCGAACCTATGACCTAGAAGTTAACAGCTTCCCGCTCTGCCTGCTGAGCTAATCCCCAAATGCGCCCTTGGCAGGAGTCGAACCTGCGACCAAGACCTTAGAAGAGTCCTGCTCTGTCCTCTGAGCTACAAAGGCTTGTCTAAATTATTTTTCTTTAAGTAATCAATAATCCACTCTGCATTATTGTCTGGCATTTCTATTAAGTTATATTTTATATTATACAATTTACAAGCCGATTCGTAAATATCAACAATCTCTGCTCCATTATTAAAAGAAATTACTTCTGTTCCTGGATTTGCTAAAACGCAATTTGCAGCAGAAGACCCATTTAATATAATAATTCTTTTTGATTCTTTTGCTAATCTTATTTGATCAAAAATACTCATATCTTCAAAGCAATAAACTTCGTAACCCATACTAACCATAAATTCTTCTAATTTTTTTTCATTCTCTAAAGATCTTTCTGGAAAATTTTTTCTCGATATATATATAGATCTAAAAGACACTATTTCTTTATTGTCAATACCCTTTAAATACTTTATCATTGGAAGCAGAGTTTCCGTGGTTTGTGAGCAGGTAGGGAAATATGATATTGAGCTTGGAAATTTATAAAAATCATTGTGCCATCTTTTCATATGAATTTTTTTTATTGAATCATAAAATATATAACCAGAGCGAGCAATCATGTTTTTAAAAAAATCAGAGTCTTTATACGTACACATATATCTAATCTGAGATCTATCTAAAAAATCTTTAAAATGATCTTCTCTGTGAGAGCCTATAGTTTTTTTCCAAGAATAAAATATTTTGTTTTCTTCATCATAATATTCTTTATTGTTAGCAACAAATATCACCGTGAATGCTGGATTAATATTTTTTAAAAATAAAATTTTAGGCATATATTCAAAAAATGTATGAAAATATTTTTCGGCATAAGGAAGAACTAGCACGTCTTGATTTAAGTTTGGCTCAAGGCTTATGTCTGGTATTAATGGGTATTCTCCTTGCTCCATTGGATAAGAAGAGTATTGAATGTTGGGAAACCTTATACAAAATGTGCTTTCGTTAACTGGAAAAATGTCCAACAAATTAATTGTTTGGATTATATTTTTGATAACTTTCCTCCAGAGATTCCACATAGCTTGTCTTTAATTTAAAGACTTCATCAAATTTATCTGGTGTTCCCACAAGCAGTCTTAAATCTATCCTATTAAATTTAAATGGCACAAGTTCTGCAAGGAATTTATAGCTAAAATTATATTTTTTATTTACTAATATTTCTGTAACTATACATCCTGGTTTTGCAACAAATAAACTTGTAAGTCCAGACCCTATAAGACCAGCAACATGCGTGGCATTTCTTATGTAGTTTAATTGATTTAAATAAGACATTCCTTCAAAATTTACTGGGTGGTACCCACGACTAATATAGTAATCTTCAATTTTGTTATTAATTTCTGGGTCTACATACCTAAAAAATGACTCTCTAGTTTCCTGATCTAGTATTTGTTTGCTGTACCTTGTGTCAGCATCCCTTCTAGATATAAAAATTTTTTTATGTGGGACAACTGGATACGACTTTAATTCTTTTAAAAATAAACTTCTCATTTCTGCTATTCCTATATTTCTCCACCATTGATGCTCAAATATATCGCCATTAAATCTATCGCCCTCTGACCAATTCCATCTGGTCCACCAAGCAAATGGAACTCCTGACCAGTGGCTTCCAAGCTGTAAAAATTTATGTTTTGTTTCAGTTAGTAGGCTCATTGGATCCCACACAACATACACTTCATCAAAATGATAATTTACTGTTCTTTCTTTAGGGCAAAAAACATAGTCTTGACCTCCAAAAATTCTCATAATATCTTCAAAATACTTATGGACCTCTATGCCAGTTGTATTTTCATTATGAAAAGATCTAGTTTTAATTTCTTCTAAAAATTCTTTTTTTGTATTTGAAGTAATGTCTGCTTGATATACCCACATTACGTTTATATCTGGAACATGTTTTTTTACATACATGTAAGCAGCAATCTCGTCAAACAAGAAGTGCCATATGTAATATCCAGCACCAATAAAAAATGTTTTGCCTGGAACCTCAACTACCTCATCTCCTGGCGCAGGAGTAAAATTAACATTTTTTAATTTAAATATTTTTCCAACTGATTCTGGAACGTCAACCATTTCAATAGATTCCATTTCAAAGGCAGCTTTTCTTCCGTGCATCATTTCTTCCATTCTTCCAGGCGTCCTTTCACTTCATCTACGTAATCTGTGCATATTCCGTATATATCTCCGCCAATCTGTTCTGTTTTAAGAGCATCTTCACTTACAATAAGCATTACTGAGTTTGGTGTTAAAGGTTTGCCAGGATATGTCCAAAAAATATTTTTGCTTGTTACAGAAAGATCATCTTCTTGGTGCCAAAAATAATTGATGTCTTTTAATTTAAACATGCAGGTCCAAAGTGCTTCTATGTTTTTACAATGAACCCAAAACTTTTCAGCATTTGATTGAATAAAATTTGAGTCTATAGCATAATCAGGACTAGAGTGACCTAAAAATAAATTGTTGTCTGTTACCCATAAATCTAACTCAACATCACAACCATAATCTAAAGCTTTTAGTATATAGTCTGGATGATTTTCTTTATCTAAATTTGGCCCAAAAATATTTCCTCTATGCGCTATAAGCTTCATTGTTTTTCTACTACAACCTTGTCGTTTGTTATTCCAGGAATTTTGACGCAGACAACTTCACAATCAGTTATAAATTCTGGATCTGCTATTTCATACGGATATATTATAAAGATATCTCCTGATAACAGTATCTTGTCTTGAATTTTCATTTGTCCACGCACCATTAAGTTAATTTCCATAACTTTTTCTTGGTAATGGGTAGGCCAAATCTCTCCTTTGTGATGATATTTGTATGAAACTTCACAAGCATCTGTTTGAAAAGCAGCTTGCGGAAAATTTCCTACAAACCAACCTCCGATTGTATCTTCTAACCTAGATAATTTCATAGACCGTACTTGGCCCAATCTTCTGAAAGAAATCCTCCATCTGTAATTAAACTTACTGCAATTGCTCTGTCTGGATCTCTTCTGTTTAACTTGTCATTAATTAAAACTCTAGTTCCACTGGTTACACCCATAATCAAAAGGTCCCAGGAAAGCCCGAGCTCCTCTAAAGCTTTTTCCGTCCCCTGTCTTGCAGACTCTTTTCTTGCAGTAGTTAAAATTACTTTGTGGCCTTTAGCGTCCCACTCATTAAACTTTGCAACTACACCAGCAAGCGCCTCTGATTTATGTTTGCTTATCTCGCTAAACATATGAGCGTGTTTAATTATTGTTCCATCTATGTCACAAAATATTGTTTTAGGTTTTTCTGTGTAAAACTCTTTAACTTTTCCTAAATACAAAGCCACGTCATCTGGAGTTCCTAAATTAATATATTCGTTGTTTGGAATAAAATAAGGATAAACATAATATCCATCATTTACCATCCCGTTTATTGTGTGTGAGATATAAACTTCGTCTGAACCATCATTGTTTAATAGTGCTTCGGCAGACTTTACAAAATCAGATCCTTTTGCCCAATAATGAAATCCGACCATTGCATGGTCTGTTATGGGATCTTTTTCTACTAACTTAGTTACTTTATTATCTACAATTTCTGCATATCCATGTTTAGGGCTTCTAGATTTAAACAAAACTACTGCTGAATCACATCCATTATTTGTTACTGTATTTACAAATTCTTCCGCATCCCAATCAAGTATTTGATCACAATTAGCGTTATAAAGTGGATTATCATTGTCAATATATTTTTTAGCAAACATTACGGCATCTGCAGCACCACGGTGTTTAACATCAACTTTTATTTCTATACAATCTGGAGCACACGATTTTAATATATCTGTAAGTTGTTGATTATATTTTTCATTTTTATATTTCTTAGTAATAAAAATAAATCTTCCAGGAATTCCAATTGTTGTTACTGCGTGTTCAATTAAAGTTTTTCCATCAACCACAATAAGAGGCTTAGGCACATCGTATCCAAAATCTGCAAAGCGTTTGCCTTCTCCCGCAAGCGGGATAACAATATTATTCATCTTTTCCATCTATAAACCATATACCTTTATCTTTTATGTCTTCTGCCGCTTTGGGAGAAAGTTTAAACGTTGCCTCTAAATTTTCATTATACTCGACTTCAATTAATCCTTTTTCATACAAATCAATTAGCTGTTTGTCTACGTATTCTATATGAGCTTGCCATAAATCTGGAGCCAATTCTTTAGCCTTTTCGGTAACAGAAAGTATTAATTCACCGTTTGAATCTACTCCTTCAATTGATATAGCACCAATTTCGATATAGTGGCTTAGCTTTGAGTCATAGTCCATAGAGTCATCCATATGTTCATTATATATCCATGAATATTTTTAGTCAACAGGGATTTCTTTTATTCTAGAAACGATTATATCTGCAACATGTGAGTGCCTATGAGCTCCCCAGTGGGCATGGTCTATGCCATGCTCCCTATCCATTCCAAATTCAAATAGGGTTCCGAGTGAGTCACGCATTTCTTTATGACAGTTTAAGTCATCTGTATAGTTGTCTACCATGTTGTCATAATCTGGAATCCATTTGTCCATATTAATATTAAATATATTAGGGAAATCTTCAAACTGAGACATAATATTATATTGATCTTGGTCCCAAGTAGTCCACTCAAACTTTATCCCCGCTATATCACAATACTGTTGTAACATTAATATTAGTTGAGAAGAATAAAAATGAGGTATCTCTGGAACAATAACTTCTTCTGCTATATGAGGTTGGGCAGAAAGTTTTAAGCCAGATAAATTTCCAGGTATATGTGCATTTTGTAAAAAATTTCTTTGAAGCCATGCCGTTAAATTATTGCTTCTGTCTGTAATATCTTGCTTTGTTACCTTTCTTTGAACTCCAGTAATAAACCCTTTAACGTTTGTTGGAAATTCCATTCTTCCAAAATCTGGGTATACTGCGTATAGATATTTTGGATGTCCATATTTTTTAAAATAGGCAAATGTTCTTCTGACCTGAGACGATACTGATTCAGACAATAGGCCAATATTTGCATAAGAATAATTTAGCCTATTAGCCACAATATGTGGAAAAGTAAGTTCTACTGGAACCCCATATCCATATGTCATTGAGCACCCAGAAAATAATATGTCAACATTTTTATCAAACTCTTCGCACCTATAGTGCATCCTGTTATGATGATATAGTATATCATGCCTGTACCCAGTATGAATATATGACACAGAGTTTTCTTCTCCCAAATTACTTAAATACATAGCTCTTTTTTTATAATCATTCATCTCAAAATCATTATCAAAATTACCAAATATGGCATCTTGTATTGTTCCATGTAGTTTACCAGAGCGTTGCCAAGGATTATTTCTTCTATCAGACATATATTTTTTCTCCATAATATTCTTCCCACTGTTTAACGTCATTAAGATCATTTACAATAGGTTGACCTTTTACATTTAAACTTGTATTTAATAACATTGGTACACCAGTTTCCCAATAAAATTTTCTTAAAAGCATGTGTAGACCTGGATGCTGATCTCTATTTACTGTTTGGACCCTAGAAGTTCCATCTACGTGAACAACGGATGGAACTCTATCTGGATACTTACATTTAACTGCATATTGCATGTATGGAGATGAAAATTTCATATCAAACCATTCGCTTGCAAACTCTTCTAAAACAACTGGTGCAAAAGGCCTATACTGCTCTCTTTGTTTTATTTCATTAACCTTTTCTTTAATATCAATTGTTCTTGGATCGGCTAAAATACTTCTATTCCCCAAAGCTCTCGGGCCATATTCTGATCTGCCAGAAGCAACAGCAGCGATGCCATCTGACATTATCTTTTTAAATAACTCTTGTGTAGGATAATCATTTCCTAGTTTATGCCCTAGATATGGGCTTGTCCAATTTATATGCTTTCCATACAATGCTGCTGCAGCACCCAATGAACTGCCAGAATCTCCTGGGCTTGGCATAATCCATATGTCACTAAAAATTTCCCATAGCCGAGTGTTTGCAGAACAATTTAATGCACACCCACCCATAAACACTAAATTTTCTTTTCCAGTTTTTGCTTTAGCATATCTCATAAACTCTAATAATCTTATCTCATAAACTTTTTGTACTGCTGCTGCAAGGTCGAACTTTCTTTTCTGAAACCATTCTCCTATATATCCAGTACCTTCTGTTCCTGCAAAACAAGGGACGTGGCCCCAATCAAAATCTATAATTCCTTTATGAAAATTATATTTTTGATGTTTTATAGAAGGGAAATAAGAATTTACCTGATCAAAATATCTATCTGGATCTCCATATGCCGCCATACCCATCATAATATATTCCTCTTCGTTTGGCTTTAGTCCTAACAAATCTGTAAATGCAGAATAAAAAAGTCCAAAGCTAAAGGGGTAATTGTTTTTATAAATAGATTTTATTTTTTCACCTTCGCCAACCCATATTGTTGAGGTGTTATATTCTCCAATAGAGTCTAGTACTACTATAACCGCATCTTTAAATTTGCTGGTATAGTATCCAGCTGCCGCATGCGAATAGTGGTGCTTAAACGATGTTTGAGGCACCGCCCTGCCAAAGATGTTCCTAACTGTATACCTTGGCCTCCAATCGCTAGAACCACCCCTTAGAATCAGCCTAGAGGCTTTTAAAAGGGGTTTCTCATAATAGGCTATCTTATCTGGAAAGCCATATGTTAATGCATCTTTAATTAAAGAATCATTTACATACCAATCATTTTTTTCTCTACTATATCTTTCCGAATGACCCGCAAAGAGTATCTCGCCGTCTTTAATTAAAGAAACAGAGGCATCGTGAGAAGTTTCATTAATACCCATTATTATCATTAGTATATATACCTTCTATTTTCTTTATTCTTTTTAAAAAGTTTAATTTTAATTTTTTGAACAATATACATTATTCTATATATAAATTGTTTAATCATTAAAAGCCTTTTCAAAAATTTCTGCAATGTGGTAGTGCTGGTGTGTCCCATAGTGAGATCCATCTGTTCCTCGCTCAAATATTCTTGGATCTAGGTCTCTTATATCTTCATGACATTCAGTTTTGTTATAAACGGTTTTTGTTGTAATAAATTTTTCATAACCAAAAGGATCTTTCCCATAATAACCTTCTACATTCCACATATGTTCTTCTGAGTCTACATAATTTTTATAATTTGCGCTAGACATCATTGAATTAAATCCCATGTCATGACTAGACCAAATTAATTTTATATTAAAATTATCACAGTATTGTATTAAATTTTCTATTGCTCTCATGCTATAAAAAAATGGAATGTCTGGCGTTAAAATACTTTCTAGGTCAAATGGCATCTTTTGATACTTTTCAAACTCTCTTCTTTTATTTCTTTGGAGGTACAAACAAGTCAAATACTCTGGGTTTGGTTCTCTAGGATCTTCTTCTCTAATGTGATCTGACGTTATATATTTTCTCTGAGTAGGTATTTGCATTCTGTATGGATCTGGTAAGAATAAAAATAAAGTTTTTGGTGCGCCAAATTCTTTAAAGTATGCAAACAAATTATTAACTATAGATGGTATTGAACCTCCAATAATCGATAAGTTAGGTATTTCTACATTTATTCTTTTAGACAAAATACTAGGCCAAATAAATTGTTCTTCTACACCCACTCCAAATGTTTGCGAGCATCCTGCAGCTAAAAAATCTTTTGATTTTTCAAATTTTAATCCTCTGTATCCGTGAGAATTATAATCATATGTTACAAAATCATGCTTGAGGCCAGACCGACCTAATGTTTTTAAATAACTAAAATTGCCCTTGTCTATTTTATTATATAGAAGTGTATTATAGTTTTCATCTGTTAAAGATATATCTCCTAGTGGATTTAAAAACCATTCATTATAACTCATTCAAATTTTCCTGTTCAACTAAATTTTGAACATACTCAGAAAAATGTTTCCTAACTGAGCCATTTGGCCTATGCCCTAAAGACTTCCAGATTCTTTTATATTCCATACAGTTTGAAAAAGTTGTTGGGCATACGGTAATTCCATTATAGTCTTTTAAAACAGTAGGAAGAGGAACATGTTTACCGCAACACTTACACTCTTTTGCCTTTTCTTGATACGTACTCATACTATCTCCATCCCTTCTAAAACATTTGACAAACTTTCTGGCATCCTGGGTGGACGAATCATGTTTGTACTAATAACATCTGACCTATCTCTACTAAAATCATCATACATAGACATTGATTCGTAAGTATGTATATCAATTTCTTTATTTAAATCGGGCCTTGTTCTACTGATTGAATTAAAAATTGATCCGCATACAGCATCCGCTAAGTCCTTAGAGCCCTTTCTTGGGTGATCAACCTTATCTCTCATAATTTTAAGCTGTAATAATTCATCTATTAGCAAAGGGATGTGTGGCCCCTGCAGTCTTTCCTCTAAAACAATCATTGCCATGTCGTCATAATGTTTTTTTGCTACAGATAAAATTTCTGTATTAATTCCATATTGTTTTAGCTGTTGCATCATGTCGTGAGAGTTCCATCGGTCAAATGTGCACACGCCTATATCAAACCCACGAGTTTTTAAAGCAAGTATGTAATCTTTAACTTCTGTAAAATCAACAGATTTGTCTGGGGTAGGAGTCCAATATCTTACCGCATCTACAGTAACTATGGGTGCTGGCTGGGAATACTCATTTGTAACTTTAACGTTTACCCATTTTTGAACGTGAGACATTGCTACTGCACAGTGATCGTGTTTTTGTGCTAAGTCTACGTGAATATAATATTTTTTTTCTGGATCTGGGACAAACCATTCTTCCATTCTGCCAAAGCTGTCTATAGCAAGTCCAGTGTTGTTGAAGGCTTTTTCTACTTTTTCTCTAGACTTAAAAAAAGCATCAATCATTTCTGGAGGCATACATGCAAATCTTCCTAGTGCATCTAGCTGATCTTTATAAAAAGCGGTTTTAAAGTCATCAATTTTTCTAGTAGGGTTTACTTCCCATGTAGGTCTTTTTAATGCGTATACTTTTGGAATTAAATACGAAACAATATTATCTTCTTCCCACTCAACTTCAAATTCATTGCCTTCGGTTCCGTCTGGCAAATCTTCATCCATTTTAAACTTATGCTTTCTAATAATAATTTCTTTTTCTCCAATAACAGAGTCATAAAATTTTTGAATAGGATCATTTTTAAATCTAGGAAAAGACAAAAGTATGACCTTGCCGTAGTCTGGAAAACGAGAATCAACAGATCCTCTATACATTTGATATATTGCATCAGCAGTTTTTGCCTGATCATATCCAGTTGTACTTTCAATTGAAAATCCAGATATCTCGTCTAGGATAACAACGAGAACATTGTATCCTTCCCAAGCCTCTCTTTCAGAGTGACCAGAATGCACAGTAACAGCTTTATCAAATTTTATTTCTGAAGCTTTAGACTCATATTTGCCATTAAACCATGGAGACTTTTCAATTCTTGTTTTAAATCCTTTAAAGAAAACATTATTTGCTTGCTGAGAGTTAATAGCAATATTAATAATATCAATTGCATCTCCAGGAGGCTTACCATAATATGTTGCTGGATCTTTTAGGCACAATAGTAAATATACTATATATGCAACAGCAATGGTTGAACAATAATCTTTTCCAGATCCTTTACCTAGTTGAGCAATTACTTCTGTGCAAGTTTGTTTATAAAAGGCAGATCCTTCTACTTCTCCAAATAATTTTTGAAGAGTTGATTCTTTATATATCTGAGAACTTTTTTGAATTAATACATACTGCATATCAGATAAAGGTGGCAAGCCAAGATACTTTGGGCTTGTAACAAAAGTTTTTAGATCAACTGGTTTTTCATCAAACTCTTCGCCATCTAATATATCAATTAAATCTGAAAAATCAAACGACATCGGCGTCCTGTATTATTTCTATTGGCTCTACAACTCCAGTTATTTGTGCTAGCCTACGCATAATTTCTTTTCTTACCTGCGGATGTTCTGCAGAAACATCTTTTAGGATTCCAACTAAAATTTCTTGCTTGCGTTCTGTTTCAGCAATTTGAGAAGCAATTTCTGTGTTTTCTAAAACACCGACTGATTGTAGCATGGCTATTCTTTTTGTTTCAATGTCTGCTATTAGCTTTAATGCACCAGCCTTAACATTTAGCTGTCCAGATTGATCAGCATCTTCTACTGTCTTCCAAGCTTCTTTGATGAGCATGGCATAGTGTTGGTCTGCTCCAGAGATTGCCTCTTTTGCCCTATCTCTAATGCTAACATCATTTTTTACAACGTCTTTCCATTCATCAATAAAAGCAATAACTTCTGCTCTTTTAAATCCTGTTATGGTTGCAATTTGAGTTGGAGTGCTACCTTTTAGTAATTCCTCAACAACCTGGTTCATTCTGTCAAAATGGATTGACGGCTCTATTTCTGTCATATATACATTATACTTCTAGTCGACTAAAAAATCAACTAGATTTAGCTATTTTATACAGAATAAGGTAGCCAATAAGATCATCAATGTCATTGTCCCCAGCGTACCCTTGATTATTTTTTACTCTATTCAATTTATCATCTATACGAACTTTTAATTGTTCTGTTGCATCCGTAGTAGAAAATATTCTAATTGGGTTTAAGGCTGAATCTCCATATGATATATTCTTATCAATAAGCATGTGGGCAATCTCATGGCATGCCTCCCAGATTTTATTTCCAGATGGAGCACCTACAGAGTGCAAATATAAATCACTACAATTAAACTCTGATACATCTTCAAACACTGGTCTTAGCATTTACTTGTCCTCATCTCTAATGTATAAACTAATATTTTTTCCTTTAAAATATTCTAACTTAATAAAATTAAATCCGAAAGGTTTTGCAGATAAATCAATAAACCTGTGTAATCCTGGAATAATGTCTGCATTATTATTACTTACATCATCCTTATCCATATCATCACAAATTAAAGCATATTTAGCCTTACTCATAATTTTGTTAATAATATTATATATAGAAGAGTTTGTCAAGTGTTGCAATACATCTTTAATTATTATTAAATCTGCATCGTGTATTTCTAATGTTTCAAAGTCTCCGTGTATAAACTTAATATTTTCTTTAGAGTTTAAAGACGTTTCCTCTAAAATTACTGAACTTATATCTATCCCAGTATAATCTTTACCATCTAAATTCAAACATTTACCTATTCTCCAGTCTCCGCAACCTACATCAATTACAGTTTTAACATCTTTTCGTGATAGGAAATAGTTGACAAGGTCAATCCAGGGCTTAGCAAATACTGGATTTGATCCAGCACCGCTTTTAAATCCCCAAGTGTTATTCAAATAAATGTTGTCGAAAGCTTCTGAGTTAGTCATCTTTTTTTAATCAGCCCAAACTTTTCTAAATATCTTTGTATTGTCATAGCAGACACACCACATTCTTTGCTTATCTCTGTCACATTTTTTCTTTGAACAACATATCTTCTATGCAACCAGTCTCTATTTTGATAAAGCTTTAACATATTTTAAATCCACCTGATTGAGTTAAAAATAAATAAAAATCATAGTAGTCTGCATATTGTGGAGATATAATTTTTTTTGATACAAAGTTTTGATAACAATAATGGTTTATAGCTCCGTTTTCTATATCTTGAGATATTAGCGTTGCCAACTCTTCACAAGACTTTTTGTCTAGAATATCTCCATCATTAGAATAAGCATACTCGACCCTGGATGCTATTTCTGGATAAAGATCAGAAATGCTATCCCATAAATGATACCATGAGGTTATGTTTCTTCTAAAGTGTCTTCCCTCAATCCCAGTAGGATTTAAGCCAATTAAATCAAATGCCATTTATACTCCTCCAAACGAGTTATATCCAGGTTTATTTTTTAGATATATTTTTACTTCTGCATAATCAGAATTTATCTGTCTAGGTTTTCTTCCAATTATTTGAGTTATAATCCCTGGTCTTCCAATTGTGTTGTCTGTCCACCTCTGCGAAGACATAAAGTGCCTGCCAACCTGATTAAAGTTAAAGGTATACAATTTAAATTTTTCTTTTTGTGCAGCAGGAGAATCATTTATACATTTTACAGCACTTTCAATACGCTCTTCCCACGTTAATCCAAAATCAACAACTTGGTTGTTGACTGAATCCATTAAATTAACTATTGGATTGGCGTCGCTACCCAATACACTCACCACTGCTTTTTGAAAAGAAACTGGTCCAGTTAAATCAGTTTTTAAAGAATTTTGATTGTCTGGCCAGTCGATAACATTTTCTATAATATAATTTGTTAGGTTGGTAAGAATGCTATTGTTTGCTTGTCCACCAAACCCCCACTGAGTAAACATTGAATTTTTGTCTAACTCTAATGATGTAACAAAATTAGAATCGTAATCAATTACTTCAGAGATAGGTCTTCTACATACACTATCTATATCCATATAAATCCCGCCAAGTTTATTTACAATACTGTATCTCCACAAATCTCCCTTCATAGCTTTATGCTTAAGCATCTCGTAAGCTCTTGCATAAACAGGGTCATAATTTTCTAACAACCATTTATGACATTCAGTTTCACTCATGTAAATATAATTAAAGTCGGGGTTGTTCTGCTGCCATGTTTCCGTACAATTTTTTACATAACTGGGCAGGTCTTTATAGTCACAGTAATATGTTTGAAATAAATTTTTAGGAATCATCTTTGCGTTAACACCTTATTTGCATAATGAGCAATGCCGAATGCATCTGCTACGTCAAAATCTGTTACTGATAAATTATACTTATTATTAAAATAATCTACCGTTCTTTGCTTTCTCATATTTCTTAATTGAGTTTTATACCACGAATCTGCATAACCTGGGTTGGCTAATCTTATTGCAGACTTTTCATCTTTTGTCGGATTCTTGTTACCAATGAATGCCTGCCACGAGGATGGGCTAATTGTAATAACCTCAGCACCAGTAGACATAAGCTCAGCAATAACAACTCCATAGACATAAGACAATTTTATCACAGCATCTGGCGATTTGACAAGTATCGCTCCCTCTATTGCAATATAATCTGAACTTAATTCTTCTAGCATGGCATGGGTGTTTACCTTTGCGTTATATATTTTTTCATATATATCTGCACCAACTAAATTTATTTTGCCCCATTTTAAAGGCTTGTCATTTTCCATAAGGCAAAAAGCTACTGAGTTTGTAGAGGCATCTATTCCTAAAACTCTGTTGGCCTTTGTTTTTACAAGACTAGCTAATGTCATCAATCATCCTTAACAAATTATTTCTAGATTCTAAATTTATAGACTTTTCACAACTAGAGCAAAAGCTTTCATTATGATATATGCTAAGTTTTGATTTACACTTTTTGCATTTTCTTATGATTGTTCCATTTCTTATTGCTTTTTTTTCATAATACTTTTCCATTATTCTTTTATTAGTTGCAATTCTACAGCATTCTTCTGAGCAATATTTTTGATTATGTGTTTTAGGTGTAAACTCTTTCCCATTTAAACACTCCTTGTTGGCACAAATCATAGCGATGGGACTTCAAATCTTTCTATTTGAACAGTACCAGTTAATCCAGAGTAGCATTCTTTTTTAACTGGACAATAAGTGCAAGGCATTTTTGATTTAGATGCTCCTGCTGGCTTCATTGGAAGATCTCCATCTTTAAAGTTATCCCAAACTTCACACATCCATAAAAATGTATCTTCAATTATTTTAGTGTTTCTTTCATTCATTGAAACTGGTATAACAAGTATCTCCTGAGTGTTTTTATTTTCATATAGGAAGAACCCTTCTTTTGCATTCTTTAGCTTCATATATGTAAGTAGTTGTAGCAAGTGGTTTGAGGTGGGCTTCATTTCTGATTGTCTTGCATCCCACACTTCTTGCTTGGCTGTCTTAATTTCACCAATGACAGTTTCATTATCGTACTCCATAATCAAGTCAATAAACCCACGAATTGGAGGATACTCGTTTATGATTTCTTCTTCTTCGGCTCTAAACTCTGGCATTGTAGCAATTAGCTTTTGAAGTCTTTCATGTGCTTGAGTACCTTGAGCCATGTTAGCTACGGCTACAGCGTCGTTATCATCAATAAACATTGCGCCACTAAAAGCCATATACCAATATCTCGGACAAGTTCCGTGACCATATCCAAGGGAGCTAGGACTAAAAGATTTTTTTGTCATCTCTCCGTCTGCACGTTTGGTATTACGATATGACTCATCTAACAGCTGAGCAAATCTTTCTGGATCGAAGTGCTTTCCTGTGTGCTTTTTAAACTTAAGGTTTTTTACAATATCTCTGCCCATTACGAATTATACCTAACGACATACTTGAGTGCATCTACAAGTTTGTCTATGGACTCCTTTGCTGAATAATAAATATTTTTCTTGTTATTGTTTATAGTGCCAGCTTTATCTTTAGCAATTGTAGAATAGTATGAAGCCATCATTGCAAATTTAGTTGACATGGCTTGCAGCTCTATAATTAAATATGGAGCTTTTGCTGAAGGAACATCTGGATTCATTAGTAGCTTTACTACAACGGCTAGAGCTTTATCTAATTGATCATCATTCATATATTCATGAAGATCATTAAACTCAGTTATAGAACTAATTAGCTCTAAAGTATTTTCATCTGCCATTTTTAGCCCGCTCTCTTTTATCTATTTTATCTATAAATAAACCCATGCCGTATCCAACTACAAACCCTAACATTGTTCCAAGCAAAAACATACTCATTAGATAAACCTCTGAACAATTCCATAGCCGATCCACAACCCAACGATTCCCATCAATCCAGCAAATACTGGTGGTGCAGGAATTGGCAACCTAAATATACTGAATACAGCACCAACTGCAGTTCCTACTAGGGTTGTCATAAATATCTCTTTCATTTCTTTTCCTTTTTGTGATTAACTATGTATGGACCAACTATTGATCTTACTGTGCCGTCTTTACGAATCTTTACAATCATTCCATTTCTAATAATAGTATCATTAAACTTACGCTTGTTTGCCATTGTTGTCCTCCCAGAATTGCATCAGTTCTTCTAACACAGTCCATTCAATAATTCCAAGTCGAACCTTGGAATCCTCGCCTATAATAATCTTTAATGCGGGATGCATATCTCTACTTACTTTAAATGTATCAGTACAAATCTTTGACCATACTGGCTTATTTAAAGTAAAAGATTTTGAAGCTTCTTTATAATCTACAAGAAACATCTTCCACTTAGCGTCACCTTTTTGATAATCTCCACGGCCACTATTTTTTTGTGCCTTAGCATTATCTCTTTTTACTTCTGATCTTTCTGACACTACTGCACCTTAAATATTGTTTCATGACCTTTGGAACATCTCCAAGACATTACTAAATCTATCGGGTCCCAGGTTGCTCCATTAACGTCCTCATCGCATGTATTGCATGCCCTAAGACCTGGAAGATTTTCTAAATTGTATTCTTTTTGTTCAATTTTTTTATTAAGAAACTCATTAAGATTTGGCATTTATCTCTTTTTCTAAGCTGTCTACAACATCTGGATTTTCCTTTAAATATGCTACAGCCTTTGCACGTCCTTGAAAACGCTCTCCATTTACTGTATACCATGCACCACCCTTTTCTACAATTCCGCACATTTCTGCAACATCTAAAGTTTCTCCAACTCTATCTACACCAAGAGTTTCCCCTTGGTAATAAAAGTCGTATTGTCCTGATAGATTTGGGGGGCCGAGTTTGTTGTAATCAATAATCCAATTAACTGGCCTTCCGACTCTTTGCTCAATGATCTTGTCGCCAACTTTAATACCAGCCTTAATAGCATTCGCTTCAGCTTCAGACGACCAGAGCTTAATGACAGTGGAAGAAAAGAACTTGACTGCCATGCCACCTGTGGGGATGTGTGAAGCATGCATAGATCCAAATTGATTTCGTTGTTGTGAGATGAGAACAAGTAATGTGTTTTTGTTTGCATAGTTTAACATTTTGACTGCGTGGGTCATATCCTTTGCTTCAGCGCCAATCTGCTTTGTGTCTTGCAGATCTTTCATTTCATTTCCATCTTTTTCAAAGTAGATGGCTGGAAGTAATGCTGAAATAGAATCTACTACAATCATATCAACGCCAGCTTCCATCAACTTGGTTGCAACATCAACCATGTCATTAACGGTTTTTGCTGGAGAGTAAATAAGAGAAGATGAATCTACTCCCAATGATTCTGCCCAAGACTGATCATAGGAAGCCTCAGCATCAATCCAGGCGCAGGTCTTGCCTTGTTTTTGTGCAATAGCAATCATCTGTAAACAAAATGAAGATTTTCCTGCAGATTTATTACCCCAAACAAGGACTTGTCTTCCGTAACCTAGTCCGCCACGCAATGCAAAGTTTAGGCCAATGCTAGGCGTAAGTTGTTTTTCAACTTGAACATCCTGTGCTGATTGTACCCTTGCTCTTGTTTTTGGATCTAATTTTGATAGTACACTATCTATATCTATTTTCATATTAACCTTTTCTTTCTCTTAGTATACCATTAAAATAAATTTCCGTGTAGCTTTGGACGTTCCTTATTAATATTTATTTTTGATTCCAACACCTCGTCTAAGCTGTGGACTATTTCTAATTCATTTCTCATAGCAGCATAAATATCTAAAAGTCTAATAATTACATCAGCCATTTCTTCAACTATATATTCACTTCCCTTTGATTTTCTAATTGCTTCTAAAACTTCAGTTACCTCTGAATGAACAAGCGCCAACTTGTTTCCTATCTTGTCGTAAGAATACTCGCCGTCCCAAAATCCCTTCTCTACTGCTATCTCATGCAAAACTGCAGAGAGTGCATCTAGACCATACTCAGTAACAATACTATTGCTGTTCATTTTTATCCCTTAAGCTAAACGTAAATGATGGGCCATCCTCATCATAATCTATAACCAACTCTTTATTTTTTATATCTACATCCAAGAACTTAAGGGTAGGAACTGTTAGCTTGCCATACTCCTCCAGCAGTGCTACCAGAACTTGGTTCATGCTTATTGATTGAACTAAACCATCAATATCTTCTGTCATTTTATTTCCTTTACGTTTAAAGTCCCGTCATCTAGTTTTGACAAAACTAATTTACATTTCATGCCTTCACGCATTTTTGCTAAAGACATCTTGTACATTGTTGGGAAAACAATTGCTCTAGTCAACTCTTTATTTTTATTAGATAAAACTATATGACTCATCATTTTGCCAGCCTTAGTTTTATAGGGAGTAAAATTTACAACAACATATTCGTCTTCTGCAATATCATATTCTTTTCTATACAAATAGTCTACAAATAAATCATTGGATTTTGGATCTATTTCTGAAACCTTAATGTATCTTGCAATTCTATTATCTCCAACCAAAACAAAATACATCTGTCCAGATTCAATTTGTGTCTGTTCAGTATGGAATAACCCTATAGATCCAGTCTCATCTACAATTTCTATTCTTGACCAACCGTTTCCACGTTTGATTCCTTTAACCATTCCAAACATAACAAACGATCCAAGGTCATCAAATTCAGAAATAGGTCTTGCTTGTGATTTGATTCTTGGAGGAAGGTCTAAGTTAAATGTAGGAATTCCTAAGAATTCGTAGTATCTTTCTTTTTCGTCACCCTGTCTTGGATTATCATCAAACGCCGCAGCGCCCACGGCATTAAGAGCAGAAACAGCCCTGCTATTAATACCACTACCTTTTTGCGATGCTCTTTCAATAAATTCAGCATAATTTTTGTATGGACCTTTCTCTATTATTTTATTAGCAATGCTATCTGAAATAAATTTAATTTCACATAGGCCAAATCTAATTGCTTCTCCTTGCAAAGAGAAGTAAAGCTTTGATTCATTAACGTGAGGCAAAAGGATCTTAAGGCCTAGTCTTTTACACTCAATTAAATATTCTGTTCTGGCATCCTTGTCATTTTCATTTTTAAGAACTGAAAACATAAATTCAAGCGGATAATAAGTTTTAAGCCAAGCAGTATAATAGCTAAGCATAGAATAAGCAACGGCGTGAGAGCGGTTAAAAGAATAACCTGCGTGAGCTTCAAAATCTTGCCATAGTTGTTCTGCTTTTTTCTGAGAAATGTGCTTTGAAGCCCCAGCAATAAACTGATCCTTGAATTGGTCAAATTCTTTTGCATCTTTTTTCTTTCCAATAATCTTGCGGACCTTATCAGCCTCTGACCAAGACATACCCCCTAGGTATACGCAGGCTTGCATCACCTGCTCTTGATATATAATAACACCATATGTGTTTTCAGTAAACTCTTTCATAATGGTATGACTATAATCTACAGCCTCTTTTCCATTTTTTCTATTAATATAAGAGGCGCCTACAGTATTCATTGCTCCTGGTCTAACCAAAGCATTCGATGCAACTAGGTCTTCAAATTTATCTATACCCATCTTTATAAGAAGATTGGTGTATGGGGTTGCTTCTGCCTGAAACACACCCTTTGTGTATCCTTCGCTTAAATTTTGATAAACTTTTTTATCATCCATTGGTATTGACGATAAGTCTATATCTTTACCGCTACGATCTTTAATTGATTTTAGTGTGTCAGATATAACTGACAAAGTTTTTAGTCCGAGTGCGTCTAGCTTAATTAAGCCAATGTCAGCTACTGTATCCATATCGTACCCAACAACTGGAATTCTTCCAGATACATCATCATTGGCATCTGCTCTGGATTCTACGGGAGCATAGTTTCTAAGCTCATCTTTTGCAACAACAACGCCAGCAGCATGGACGCCCACAGATCTAATTCTTCCACGAAGTTTATCTGCCAACCATTGAACTTCTGGATACTTGGCCCTAAACTCTCTAGTGTTTGGAGAGCTCAAAAAATCTTCAAACGTATCTATTTGTTTTGTTGCACGGTTGACCTCTTGAAGTGGAACCATAAATACACGAGCAGCATCACGAATTACACCCTTATCTTTGAAGTATGTATAAGTAGAAATAGATGCAACGTGCTTAAACTTTTTCTTTAAATAGTCTTTAACTTCTTTACGACGACGGTCTTCAAAATCTGTATCAATATCTGGGAAGTCATTACGCTCTGGGTTAATAAAACGGAAAAACAAAAGGTTATACTCAATTGGATCTACATCTGTAATTCCAAGAGCATAGCAGACCAGGGAGCCTGCAGCAGAACCACGGCCTGGACCAACCATAATATTTTGGCCCTTAGCCCAGTTAATCATATCTGCAACAACCAAGAAATATGAAGCAAATGCCTTATCTTTAATTATAGATAACTCTTCTTCAATTCTATCTATGTAGACCTGGTCTTTGTCCAGATCTAGCCTTTTAAGGCCTTCTAAGGCCATTTGGCGAAGCTTTTGGTCAGCATTGGTCTTCGGCACAGGGAGTAGGTCAAGACCCCTGTTAAAATCGTATTCCTCAATTTTAGAGGCTATCTCCATAGTATTTTCATAAATGTCTGTTCGATTAATGCCTGATTTATTAAAGTCTGATTCAATTTCTTCACGAGTCTGAATGAACAAATTCATATTCTGAAATGATATTTTTCTGTCTGGATAAAGATAGTTTAATCTTTCATTTATGTCTTTTATATTTCTAGACATCTCAACATCTGCATCTTTATCTACTTTAGGAGATGTTGATAGAATAAGCATAGCTTCTTCTAAAACTCTATCTTCTTCTTTAGCAAAATGGGCATCGCCTGTTGCCACCGCTTTAATTTTAAGTTCATCTGCAAACTCTAATAGTTTTGAATTTATTTCTTGCGGATTGTGAGATTGAACCTCAATGTAAAAATCATCACCAAAAGTTTTTTTAAAGTCTTTGAGTATAAGTTTTGCTTCTGAGAACTCCTGACGTTCAAGGCATTTACTAATGAGGCCATTAAGGCATCCACTAAGAACAATAATACCTTCCGCATATTCTTTTAAAACCTCTCTATCAATACGTGGCTTGTGATAAAACCCTTCGTTCCATGCAATTTCTTGTAAAGAATTAATATTTTTTAGTCCAATTTTATTTTTTGCTAGTAAAATAATGTGGTTGTATGCCTGAATGCTTTTGTCTGTTTTAGATGATCTGTCAAATCTATCTGTAGAAGATATGTAAGCTTCTACTCCAAGTATGGGTTTTATTCCAAGTTCTTTTGCTGCTATCTGCATATCTCTGTGTGAAGAAATTGTACCATGATCAGTAATTGCGATAGCGGTTTGACCAGCATCTATAGCGGCTTGACACAATTCTTTTGGAGAATTTAATCCATCCATTAAAGAATAATATGAATGAACATGCAAATGTGTAAAGCTCATTTTATATCATCCTCCATGTTCTTAGTAGTACACCACAATCTTTCTGGAAGCCATTGGTGTGTTTCATAAAAATCTTCATCTGAATCTATCATATTACATTTAATGCAACTAGTAGCCACCGCAACACTCGTTTCTAGTATGATAAAGTCTAATCTTAGTTAATATCTTTTTTGTTGGTGCATATAAATCTTCTTTGCAACATCCACATTTCATGTGCCATTCTCTGGCAAAAAAATCATACAGGGCGCCAGTATAGTTTTTATACTTGTTGGAAACAAAAGTTTCAAATGGATCTGGTATCTCGTATAATTTCATTTTGCTATTCTACTATATACAATGGGGCCAGTCAATAGACTGGCCCCAATCGGATATATTTACCACTCCAAGTTGTTGCTTGTTGAAGAGGCGTCTTCCTTTTCCTGAGATTCACCCATGTAGAAGGCTTCTTGTTCCGCATATGGAACATGACGAACCGCAGTTTTTTCTAGGTCATACAATGTTAAACCAGATGAGTCGAAAGGAGTCTCATCCTTAGCTAACGGAATGATTGTATAACTTGTATCTGTTTTTGAACCATTGCGCTTAATGCGCCACATGAGATTTGTAATCGATCCCATTTCTCCAGCATATTCAATTAGTGTTGGAGTAATTGTCTTGCCGCTTGTACCTTGTGAAAGAATTGCTACGTACGGCTCTTCTTTGCCGTCATCTACCAATACGTTAATGTACAAACGTGTTCTAGCTTTCCAGCCAGCTTTTGGGTCTTTACGATGTTGTTCGTTAGCCCAATCACGGCCCTCTGTTTCCATTGTGTCTAATGCTTTACGACGGTAGTCCTTTGGATTTGTATGCTCTAGAGCAATAAAACCGCAACCCAGCTTATCGTTATATGTTGGTGAATCTGGATCTAATTCTTGCAAGAAGCGAATCTTTACGCTTTCTCCATCTTCAATCTTTAGCCAGCGACCCTTGTTGTCTTCTCCACCGCTATAGGTGGGCTTATCTAGTGCCTTGTTTAGGTCTTTTAGACCCTTTACTATACTCATTTGTATCTCCTTGTTTGTAGTTGATGGTATATATCCATCTGTGTTTTCATTATATCACGAGTTCCAAGATCTGTATTCCATGTCGGAAACAGAATTTTTAATGCATATCTTTATTTCTTCATCTGTCATGTCGCCAGCATCTTTTGCATCATGAGGATATATTTTACCATATTCGTAGGAAGCCCACAATAGGTCTTTAAATTTTAATTTTGAAGCAATGCTTTTACCAAGCTCTCTTCCTGCGGTATCTGCATCTGTCATAATAGTTATCTTATTAAAATGTCTATTGAGCAGATTGTGCTGTTCCGTAGAAAGAAACCCGCCTAGAGTAGCAACAACATTTGGAAATCCTGCCTGATGAACACGAATTGCATCAAAACTTGACTCAACAACTATAACATGGTCTCCAATTTTTTTAGCACGATGTATATTAAATAGAGTTTTGCTTTTAGGCAAATTTGTACTATTTTTAAAAGTCTTACCTTCAATTGATCTAGCAACAATTCCAATAGGCATTCCGTCTGGGCTATGTACTGGAACGGTTACCATGTCCATATTTTTTGAATATCCTAAATTAAAATATTTTCCAGAGTCCATTTTAATGCCCCTAGATTCAAAATACTTTTGAGCCCTAAACTCTGTTACAAGATCATCATTTAATTTTGTAAGTGTATCCTTAGAAAATTCTTCAAAGGTCGGCTTTTCTTCTAAAGATTCTGCAAGCAATTCATCAAAGTTTTCTAGCGACTCCGCTTCTTTTGAAGATATAAATCTCATAGCCTCGAACTCATTCTTATTTGCAATTCTTTTAACTAGTTCCTGCAATGTACCAGCCTCCCCGCAAGAAGGGTTGAAACATATGAATGCACCCTTTTCACGACTAACGCTAAAACTTGAAGTGTGTCTATTGGAATGAAAAGGACAATAGCATAAGAAATCGTTAGATGTTTCTCCAGTTATATTAAGGCCTAAAGATTTTAGGACAGATCTGATATGCGCTGGTGAGTAGCTCGTGGTATCAATTTGTTTTGAGTCGTACCCTCTAATTGCCATGCCTTCTTCTTTCCTACATAAACTCCATGAATGCTCATTAAGAACTTCCATGTCTCGCCCGTAAATTCTACCGAAAAAGCTGGGTCTATGTCAAGCACCCTGACATAACCTTTGCCACGCATGTCTTGAACCAACAAGTTTTCATACTGAGGCTTTAAGCTTATAAGCTGAGAATTATCATGAAACTCAACTTGAACTTGAAATCTTTTAATTCTTCGATGAGTCATTTGTAAATGGGTTTTCGTATATTTCCTTTACAAGGCCTCTGTTGATGTCCCAGTCTAAATACATTCCAAACTCTTGACCATGTCTATTTTTTCTAGAAACAACCTCTATCATATTTGTTCCAGTGTATTTATGAATAGCAATAGCCATATCTGCATCGTACTCAATAGCTTTAGACCACGCAACTTGTGACAGCATTGGAGGATTGTCTTGATCAGATACGTCATCCATTGTTGCTGCGGTAATATCAATAATAGGAATGTTATTTGTCATTGCAAGCATTTTAAACTCACGAGATATATTCATATTACGCTCTGTAGCACCCATGCTCTTTTTATTATCAGAAAATAATTGATGGTAATCTAAAATAACTAGATCTGGTTTATGCTGATCAATCTTACCCTGAATTGTTGCTGGAGTTACCTCAGACATTCCTTCGTTTGAAACAAGTACAAAACCGTTCTTGTTATCAAACTTTTTCTGTCCCCATGAACGAAAATCATCAATATTGATTTCTCCCTTTGATAAATCGCTAGCACGAAATAGTCCAGACCCCATCATGGTATAAATACGGTCACGCATATTTTCTGGAGACATTTCAAGGGAAACAATCATTGGCTTAAATCCTTGTTCCCAAGCTTTACAAGCAAGATAAGATGTAAACCAAGTTTTACCACGTCCTGGCCAACCAATAGCTACAATTAAATGTCCTGGAGCCATGCCAGTTGGGTAGGCTAAGTCTATTGCTTCGAATCCAGTTTTTATTCCTGGGGAGCCACCCATTGTTGCAGAACGAAGTTTAACCGACTCAAAGTGTTTGGTAGCATTTTCAATATCTGTAACTTCTAAATCTCTAACATTATTTGTAAACTTAGTAAGCATAGAAAGTTGGCTTTGCATTTGAGATAAAACTCTTGAAGCAGCATCTTCTTTGAGCATAGATCCACCCTTAAGAATAATATTTTTAATTCTACTAGTAAGATATTCATTCTTTAGTTTATCTAAGTAATAAGCAGTCTCGCCTTTGATACTTGTATCTGGGTCAAAGTCTTTAAATTTTTCTTGAAGAATACCAACTTCGGGTACAGCCTTAAACTTATAGTAATAAGATTTAAGTCCTTCCCAGATATCTCTATGTGATGTAAAAATTTCATCAACATTATCGGCAAGGAGTACGCTGATGTCTTTGTTTTTACACACAGCAGAAATTAATGTTGCCTCTGTATTCATTCTATACCGCCCTTTTCTACTAAAGTTTTAGTTTTCTCTAACAAAACTTTCCTTGCCTCTTTATCTTTTTTAATAGCAATAATAGCAGATTCCATTTTATCAAAGTTATAAAAAAAGAAATTTAATGGGTGCCCAGATTTTGGCAAGCTAAAATAGTACTCAAGTATTTCAATTGCTCTGTCTAAGCCTACGCTATCAATAACATCTTGCATTGCCCATTTTTCTCTAAACTTATTAATTTTAGGAGCAGAGTTATATTTTTCTTTATACAGGTTTTGATATAGAGTAAGCATGACATAAGGCTCTTTACTATTTGCCATCTTTTAACTCTTTCTCTATCTCAGTTGTTTTTTCAATTAATTTATTTTCAACAAATTTATAAACACGCTCTGTTGCAGCATCGACATTTTCTCCAGACCTGACATCATCTTCTATGCCTACGCCAATTTTAATGCTTTCATAATTACCTAAATTTCGTGTAAAAGAAAGATCTACTTTAACTCTCGTTGTCATTTGTGCTCCTTCATATGTCTAGACAAACTTTCATGTGCAAATACGCCCCACCTAAGTTCCCACTCTTTACCGCATATAGTACACGATATTAACCTTGTCACTACTCCGCCTTCCATACTGGTACGAATCCGTTATCGGTCTTAGTATACAATATAATGTTGTGTTTGAGAAGAGCTAATAATTCTGAGCGTGACGGCAACTCTAATGAATGTCCAGACTCTAGAATAAACTCATGCATATCTAAAATGTCTTTCTGACTAAACATATATTTAGACCATTTACTGTCTGGATTCCCAATAGGATATACTTTTTGAGGAGCAGATATTTTACCCTCTAAGATGTAATCTATTATTGTAACTTTATGTTTATTAAGCATAAATCCAACTTGATTAATATCATAGGCGTTTTCCATATTCTTTTTAACTTGAGAATATGAATACAGATATCTTTTTTTATCTGGATAGCACCAAGAAACTAGTTCGTCTTTTGACCTAGATAACTTTAAGACTTTATGTATTTTATTGTTTAAGAAGAAATACCGTAAGCTTTTTGATTTGCTGTTTCTTTTTGATCTAGCCATTTTCCAAAAGCACTCGTTTCTTTATTAATCATATTACGTTTTCCACATAGTATGCAGAACACCTCAACATGGAGTTTTTGTGAAAACACTCTATCTACAAATACTCTACCACCACACTTACCGCACCACATTATAGAGTAAACGTCTTTCCGTCCACAACACATGAGTAATCTGGAGCAATATGAATCATTTGAATATGAGGATAATCATTTACAATATGAGCAATAGCAAAACCTTTTTGCCAATCATGATGCTGAGTGTATTTCATACCTGGACCCTTTTCATCACACATGTGACCAATTTCGTAGCCACGGAGAGTCTCTCCTTCGCCACCGTTTCTAAGTTCATATGTTACCATATGTGAAGCAATTCTGTGTGAGTGACCTCTAATTAATGATACTTGCAGGTCTTCCATATCTTTACGAACAGACCCAGTTGCTGCAATAGAGATTCCGTGGTGTACGTGAACATCTCCAAAGCGACGTTTTGGCAATGAGTCGTAGTAAATATATTCATAGCCCAAAGAATCTAAAGACCACAATGATTCTGGAGTAACGTCTTTTGCATAGTCTGGAAGTTTCTTATCTATGTAATCAAAAATACGAATGTCATGATTTCCTAGTGCTGAAAATAATTGTGCATCAGGAAGCATCTCACGAGTTTTTGCATAGAAATCTCTTGCGCCTTTTGCTTCATGTCGCATCATAGGAACAATTAAATCACGACTATCATCTTTGTGGAGTTGCATAAACTCCGCAGATCTTCCTTCTGTATACTTACTGTAGCAAGCTTGATCATCAGTATCTCCCAAATAATCTACTACGTCTGGCTTAAACCACTTCATTACTTTAAACCAAAGCGCAATCATTTTATCATCTTGATATGGAAACTGCTGATCTGATGAAAGCATCCATTTTAAGTCGTTACTCATTTAATCCCTTAATATATAAAAAAGTCACGAATTCGTGACTTTGATGTTACAGTAATTGTAACATATGATTAAAAATTGTCAATACTAGTAGCAGAGGGCCAACCAAGTAATATATACTGTGTGTGTAGGCGCACTTGATGGCATATAAACAACTGCAGTAAATCCTTCTTTTGTAATAGACTGAGTTTTTGTATTAATTTGTGGGTGCCATCCAGTTCCACTACCACTATGCCTAGAAGTAATTACAACCGCTCTTGGAATGCTGCTTACGGTGCCATTAAAAGAAAAATATTGCTCGTTTACTTGACCAGACTTTAATTCCCATTTTGTTCCAGGAGCACTTCCAACAATTTGTGGCACAGTTGTTGTTTGCGGATTTGTATTATTAGTTATACTAACATTTGTAGTTGATGCACCAATCTTTGGAATAGTAGATGCTAAATTGGTTACTTGTAACTCTAACGCACCAAGCTTTGCTGCGTCTAAAGGCTCTCCATCATTAAATGCCATTATAAATTTTCTCCTAAATCGTGTGCCAAAATTTCTTTTTCTGACACCTCAATTAATTTTGACCTATCTAGTCCGTATCTTTCAAAAGAATCTGGATCTACAATGTGTCTTAGTTTATTTTGTGATACTAGATACATTTTACCATCTGCAACGTTCTTGATCAAAGCGCCGTCTCGAAAGCCTAATTTACCTACAAGTTTAATCCCAGACAATGCCGACTCTGTTGCAAGTACCGTAGTAAAGCACCAAGACTGTGCGGCCCTATCAGAAATCAACTTATACCTTTTACCGTCTTTAATCCAATATGTATCTTTATCTGTTTTAACAGCGATACCAGAAGGAAAATTAGTTGGTTGTGATATTATCGATATGTGCTTCGAACGATTTCGTAGCTTCAACTTTTGCATCTCTTTCTTCAATAAGCTTTGTGATATCTGCTCTTAATATTGCAATTTGAGTCTCATAATTTGAGACCAGCTCACCTATTCTTTGCTGCATTGCTGCAACAACTAGTTCTGCTTTTTCAGCCATTTTATTCCTCTGATGATTCTATTGGATACTTTGCAAGCTCTGTTGTTAGAGCAGCAATCTGAGCATTAACATCAGATATAGATGCGCTTATTGTTGAAATACTGCTGGCAAGTGGTGACGCTTTAGTATTTTCAACAAGAAGGTCTATATCTAAATTATACTTATTATAATTCAAATTTTTAATTCTTTGATTAATAATTTGAGCTTTTTCTGCATTTGATAGCGTTGTCATTTTATCTCCTTTTTATTCTGGCAAAGCCAAAACTTTTTCTTTCTCAGCTTCTAAAGCTGAAATTCTTAAATCATATTGAGTAACCATATCTGATATTTGATTATAAAGATCCTGATTAATATTTTCTAATCCAGCAGCTTCAAACTCTATAATTCTAAGCTTATGACTATATTGCTCAGCATGTAAATCTCTAATATGAGCTAGCACAACATTTAGCATATCTTGCTTACTTAAATAGTTATTTGTCATTTATCCTCCATTTTTCCAAGTATACCATATTACGCAAATCCTGTATAGGAGCTTGGGTAAGTTGTTCCGTTTGTTCCCACCACTCTACATATTGCTCTTGCCCAAGAAATGCTACTTGAGGCTGTGATAGTTGTTCCATTTGTTCCAGCATAGCTAGAACCTCTACCCATTGTTCTCCATAATGCCGTAGTTGATCCAGAATAATTATATGTCTGAGAATTAGTAACTGGAGCTGTGCTAGTAGAAGATCCAAATGTTAGAAGTGCATCTGGTGTTCTTGTTGTTGAAGGTGCAGTAGATGTGGTAACGTTATGCCACTCTAAAGTATATATAACATAACTATAGCTACCCATTCCACTTGAAACGTTCCAGAACCAGTTTCTTCTTGTTGTAGATGTTCCTCCATTTAGGTTTCTTGAAAATACAAAGCTTGCAGGAATTCCTGGTGATGGGGTTACAAATGTTGCTGTCCATTTTGCATATAAAGTTATATCTGCTGTAGGAGTATAAGAAGTTCCAGCGCCATAATTTGATCCATTTCCATCTGCTTGTGTATTCCACCCGCCAAAGGTAAACCCAGTTCTTGTCATTAAAGATTGTGAAGCTAATGTTACAGATCCCCCCGCTGTTGTTTGAGTAACACTTGTTGCAGATGGAGATCCAGTTCCACCATTAACATTGAATGTAACAGTATAAAAATTATCATTATTAGTACTTGCAGAATTGCTTGACCAGCCGCTATTACCGTCAGCGTTTGTTGCTCTAACATGCATCCAATATGTTGTATTTTTTGTTAGGTTAGACACAGTAACACTTGTTCCAGTTTGTGCAGTTCCTGAAGCTGGAGGAGTTGATGAGCTAGTATGAGCATATTCATATCCTGTTGCAGCATCATGTGTCGAATCAGTAGTAGGAGCAGTCCAGCTCCAAGCTATGCTTGTATTTGTTTTTGTTCCAGCAGTTGGTGTTCCAGGTGCATTTGGTGGTTTATTAGCAGTTGTAGTAAAAGTAGTATTTAATGTAGTTGAATAAAGTTTATCATAGTTTAATGCTCTATAATAAAGATTATAAGTTGTTCCAGCGGTTAAACCAGTAAAATCGTATGGGCTGCTAAAATCATTATTAAAATTAACATTGTCCAATGAAAATTGAATCCAGTCTATCGTATTTGATCCAGTATTTGTAGGGAAAGTATATGCAATAGATGCTGTAGTTTTAGTTACAGTTATTGTTCCAAGTGTTGGTGTTCCTGGAGCAACACCTGGTATTTGAAAATACTGAAGGGATGTTTCAGTTCCTCCATTTGAATATGCTGCGTTTGAAGAATCTAAAGATGAGTTTCTTGCTCTTGCAGTTGCACGATAAAAATAATAGTAATCAACTTGTGTAAAAGTTGTTGACGTTGATGTAAAATATGGAGAAGACAATAAATTGAGAGTTTGTCTAACGGCTCTAGTTTCAAATATACCTGTTGCTACCGTCCAAGTAATCCCATCATTACTTCCTTCTAGTTGAACTTCATAGTTTGGGCCATTTGTAGAAGTAGTCCATCCAACAGTAACTGTTCTATATCCTCCAGAAGGCACAGCCTTGCTTCCGCTATTTACACTAAATGGACCAGGAGCATTTGTTGTAGCTTGACTAAATTGTACTGAATCTCCGTATTGAGAGTATGCGTTAAATGGAGTGAGAGTTACGTAATATGTTGTTCCACTTGTTAATCCAGACTGAGAATACGATCCAGCATTACTTGAGCCGCTAGCAACAAGGGTTCCAAAGTGGGATCCTGTTCTAATTACATAATCAAATCCGTTGTATCCTCCACCAGTTGTAAAAGAATTTGTAGATATTGAATTTCCAGTACCAGAAGATGTAACTCCAGAGATAGATGGCTTAGTATATTGATTTGTTGATGTAACAACAGAAAAATATCCATCATCTGTTGTTCCTACATTTACAGAAATAGGCACCATTGAATCTGTAACAATTTCAGTAAATCCTACAGATTGAGTTGGTTGATTTCCATTATAGTAAACTCTAAATGTTTGTCCTGCTATATATTGAGCAATTGGTCCAGCTACCGCTGTTCCAAAAACAGTATCGTCTTTATACATAGCAACTGTTTTAGTTCCAGGACCAGTGCTGCTTCCCCACCTAATAATTTTAAAATCTGCATAGTTTTGGTTAGCATAAAATCTCATTTGCCATGTTGCTCTAAATGCTGTTGTAGTTTGATTATATTTATATGCGTCATAATGTAAAACAAATTCATTGCCGTTAGACCATTTGTATCCAATAACATTCCAAAAATCTTGTAAAGATACTGGTATTGAATATCCAGAAGGAAGACTAGTATATGAGCTGCTTGGGGTATTTAAAGATACATAACAGTTTGTGCTCATATGTAAAGTATTTCCCATTGAAAAAGAATAAACTGAAGAAATACTTAATTGATTAGAATACCCAGTTGTTGCCTCGCCACCAGTATTTTTTCCAACAACCTTTACTCCAATTGTATGATTATTGTCTGCTGGCTGAACTAAATAAGTTGAAGATGATGTATTTTGAAGCAGAGTTGCTGGTAAAGTATCTGTCCAATAAAATTCGTATATAAATGTATCTGGAGAAGTATCTCCTGTATTTGTTGTTGTTTGTTTCCATGTGCCCACCTGTTCTGTTGCAGTTAATGTTCCGCCTACAATTGGAGATCCTCCTAATTGATACACTCCAAGTGCTGACGGAGCATATTTAGTAACATATATAGGGTTTGATGAAGCAGCATTTGACCCTAAAGCATTTGTTGCCGTTACTTGACAGACTATATATTTCCCATCGTCTGCGGCTGTTGTCACATATGTGCTAGATGTTGCTCCAGTTATATTTGAGTAGCCTTGTGGCTCGCCTCCTCCTGATGGAGGAGTCCCCCTTCTCCATTGTCTTGCATAAGATGTTGGAGAATTAGTCCATGTTCCAAGACTGTTGTTTGTTAAGGTTCCATATAAATATCCAGATCCAGTAATTGTTGGAGCAACTGTATTTCCTGGAACTTTAGCGGCAGCAAAAACTTTAGTCCAGGTTCCGCTTATTTTTTGAAATATATTTAATATCTCAGTCCAAGTTCCTCCTTGTTTTTGAAACACAGAAAGAATTTCAGTCCAAGTACCGTTTCTTTTTTGAAATAATCTAGGCATCTATATCACGCCGTACTAAAATAAAAATCGCCATTTACAGAAGCAGGAGCAATTGATCTGTTATTAATATCTGTGTTAATTGTGCTGTTAGTAGTTGCTGTTCCAGAAAAAAGTCTGGGGCCCATCATTTGATTTCCAAATGCACTGACTCCAAGCATTCTAAAATCGTCTCCTAAAGTTGTGTAGATCTGACCACTTTTAAAGTTATATGGAGAAGCAGCATTGTTATAAAAACTTCTCCAAACTATTCCTGACATGCCTTCAGCATAATAATTTAACTCACTATTATATATGTATTGATGAAAAGCGACAGGAGAAGATCCAAAAATTTCACCTTGAAACAGCTTAATTCCTCCTGGCCATATCTCTGTTGAAGTATCAGTATTTAATAAGCTTATGCGAGACCCAGTATTAAAAAAAGAGTTTCCAGTACTATTTAAAGTAATATTTGAATTGTAGTCTAATGTTGTTGTTCCTTGAGATCCAATTACTCTAAGACTTGAACCATCTAATATAATTGTATTTCCGCCAACAGTTTTTTGAAGTGTAGCATTTGTTGCAGATAATGATCCATCCATTGCAACTGTAAATGCTGGACTTCCTCCAGATCCAATTCTAAGACCAGTAGTTGTATCCATTTTAATAAAATTACCAACTTCAGATCCACCAGCAAATGCTCTTAAATGAATTTTTGCTTCTACTGGATCTAATTCAATATTTGGAAAAGCTACAGCAGAACTCTTAAATGCACTTTCATTAATTACCCATCCGCCAATATTTCCAGCAAGGGCTGTCATAATTCCGCTTGTTACGCTAAATTGTCCATTGCTGGAAGAAAGATCTCCAGCAAATGTTCCACTAGCTCCGCTAATGTTTCCAGTAAATGTTCCTTCTCCTGTTACAGATAATTTATTTCCTGCTGCATTATATGATAAGAGAGATGTTCCGCCTGTTCCAAAAATTTCAAAGGAGTTTCCGCTTCCACGTAACTCTACTCTTTTTCCTCCTACTGCACCAACGGTTATAGTTTGTGTTGATATTGTTCCCGTTCTAATTTTATCTGCAGTTATTTCAACAATATCTCCATTGCCAACTTGACCAATTCTGACTGGACTTCCTGTTGCTAAAACTGCAGCAGAGTCTTGAGCTGCATTACCATTAGTTGTTTTTATTTTTACAAAGTAGTCCACTCCATAAGTTAAGGCTGTTCCATTTACTACTGTGCCAACTGCTATGTTTAATGTATTTTGTCCATTAGCAAAATTTAATACGTCTACCTGATTAGCTCCTGCCGAACCAGTATCTACTGGTGTAAAACCAGAAGTAGTTCCAACATAGACTTTTGCTGCTACGAATCCAGAAGGTTGATCTGCACCGCTAGAAGTTTTACCATTCCAGGCTAATTGTATTGCTCCAAGTGTTGACGAGACAGTTGGGGTGGATGGTGTGGTAGACGGCAAGACTACAATATCTGCAGAGGTAATTGTAATTGTAAAAGTAGTTCCAACGGTACTTGTTACGCCTGTGGGAGAGATAGATCTAAGCTGAACAATATATGTTCCAGCTGGTGCGGCTATAGTAGTTGTACCTGCTGTTGTAAATGAATATGCTACAGTGCTTGTTCCAAAAATTCCACCAGTTATGATTACATCTACTCTTTTTGCATTTGTTGGAAATGAAGATAACGTTACTGGTATACTGCCAGCTGCACTAGAAGGAACTGTAACTGCAGTTGGAACTGCAGGAGCTGTCTCATTTGATGTAGTAAAAATAAATCCTGGAGACCATGGACCTAATTTTCCATCTAACTCTACCCACTGAAATTGAATTGCATATGTTTTATTTATCTTAAGGTCTTTAACTGTTACATTAAAATAATCCTTGTTGATATCTGGCTGAGCAACTAAAGCTAAGTCAGCTGGAACAATTCCCTTTGCAGCGTCTTGAGTATTTGACATTTAGAATCCTAACAAAATCTTATATTCTATATCTACTGTTCTTCCAGACTTTTTCTCTAAAGGAGTTGTGATTAATGATCTACTTATTAACCCGTATGTTGGATCAAAAGTGTCTTCGTCATTTATCCTAACGCCATCAAAATAAACCTGGGTAGCTCCTCCAGAAGTTGAATATACCTCAACGCCTATTTTGGTAATTAAAGTTAGATCTGGGCTGTTTACAGAATTAGCAAACAAGGTTGCAACAGATTGTGACTGTATTCTATCTCCAGTGCCAGATGTTGGAGTAAAGTCAACAAAGCAATATGCTGTGTCTGAACTATATAGCTTTATTCTAATTTTTGACAAATTGTTGTCCATTTTTTTGTATGCAACCGTTACTGTGTCGTTTACGCTATATCCAGAGATATCATAAGATATTAAAGAATTTTTATATTCTTTAGATGAACTAGCAGACGTAACATCTACTTGCACCATGTTTTCTCCAATTTTTGCTTTAAATAAATCAGAGTTAGGTCTTAATATTGGATTAAATGATCCATCAGACCACAATAAATTATTTTCAAAATCAGTTAGAAACTTACTATCAAAGTTATTCTTTGAAGACTTGATTCCTGGATACAGGCCCACTTCAGATATAATTCCAGCTATATCTTGAGGAATGGTTGCTTGATATATTACACTATAAGCAAAGACTGGTTCTCCATCTCCGTCCACGCCAGTTTGTTCAATATTTATGCTTCCTAAAGATGCTGGCAGTCTATAAAACTCAAACTCTAATCTGGTGTCTTTGCCTTTAGCGTTTGGAGCTGTTGAGCCTATACCTAGAGCTATGTCTTTATTACCAAAAGTTACATTACCCGCTAGGTAGTTTGTTAAAAATCTTTTACCGAATTTAGTTATCATACTGATTGTACCCTCACATTTATTCCTTTTAATTCTCTTCCGCTAGAGTTTTTAATTTTAAATACTGCTGTAACGCTTGGATTTCCAGATGCATCATAAACAACAGAGTTTGAAATTAGTTGCATATCAGATAGCTGCGGGACCCCATACAAAAATGGATCTGGGTTTCCTACAACAACAGCTGGATCATCTTCTGGCGTTATTTCAAGATTTATCTCGTCTGAATCTAAATCAGGCGAAGCAACGCTCATGGGACCAACAACATTACCTGGAAGAACAATTTTAGAGTTTGGGCTCAAATCGTTATTTTCTTTAGAATTAGAATAAACAGTTACTGGCGCAACATTTCCAATTCCAGTAGTCGATATCTTTTTGCTAGTCATTTTATTATTATACCATTTCCTTAAACATATATGGACCTAGCCGTTATAGATGTATCAAGTCCTTGATCAAACGTATGATTTACATTTGTTACTACAAATTTCTTTGTGCCGTCTAAACCATTATCTGGATGATTTACAGTTATAACGTCTCCAACGCTAATGAGCGGATTGCTAAATATATTCATATTTAAAATAACCTGCTGTTTTGACCATTGAGTTTTAATCCAGTCAGAAAGCTTTTTTGCATCAGATTCTGTTTGGATCCATACAGATTCAAATATGGCTGGCTCTGGAGTACTAAACTCGTTTATTGTAGTATCAGTATATTCGTGCTGTCCAGTTGGAACAACATAATTTCCTATTACGTTAAATGAATTATATTGGCCATCGCTCAGAGGAACAAATGTTCCTGAGTTATTTAAAAGATATATTTCTGCTCCAAAACTTGTAAGTCTTTGCCCTAACACTTGTACAAACTTATTAATTCCAACAGAAGCATAAAGTGGCTGTGCTGGTCTATCTTGATATTTTACTGTTACTTTTCTTAATTCTCTAGCTACTGTTCCAAATTCTTCAAGCTTCCCTCCAGGGATATCTGCTTTATTAAAATTGCTTAAAACTTTTTCTCCGTACAGAAAGTCTAATGTAGTTGTTGCAAATTGTCCATTGTATACATTTTGAAGCACTCCAGTTTTATACTGACTTTCACTAATTGGAGCAGCATATACATAGTCAAAGTTTGAAGATCCAACTGAAGACACTAAAGCAACATTTGCTGTTGCTGGTAAAACTAATTTTGTTGGATCAGTTGTGTTTGGGGCACTAGTATCAACTGCAGATATTTTAAAATTATTAATATAAATATCTATAACGTTTACAGTAGAACTTGTTTTTACCTTAATATCAATTTTATAGTTTTTTGCACCTACGACCCCGCTTGCTGTAGAAGAAGCACTATTTTGACTGTCAGATAAAATTGTTTTTTTGCCATTAACAACCTTTAATACTTTTACTTCTTTTTCTCCATGAACAGAAAGATTTGTTGTGGTTTCCATCATAACGTAATATCCGTTCATTCCGTTATTATTTGTAAAAAATCCAAAGCCTCCTGCCGCATCCGTATTTGTTACACTACTTTGAAAAAATAAAGCTGATCCAAAAGTATAGTGCTCTGAAGATGTTGATATCCCAAGATTTTTAACAGCAATAGAATACACGTCTTTGTCTTTTGAATTATTGGTTACTTTAAACAAAGACCTAGTAACTTGTCTATTTCCAGATATTGCATTATAACTTCCAGTAGGAACTACTGGAGTAACTTCATTTCCATCTCCCGAATCATTGGTGTTATTTTCTACGTTGCCAGATGACCCTGTAGGTACATTGTTTGGAACTGCAACACCATTTGAAGTAGACCCTATAGAACCCACATTTGCAGCTTTTGGCATAGTAAAACTTTCATAAGAGTATGCTCCATATATTGATGGATCTACTGCATGGCATGCTGCTCTAAGTCTATATGTTTCACCTGGCGTTAATCCAGTAAATGTAAAAATTCCATCCGCATCATTAAATGTTCTATCTGGACTACTAAAAGAGCTACCCTTGGTAAGATCTCCACGATAACTTCCTGGTGTTACCGAAGGCGTCATAATTATAATTGTAACTTCTGTTGGTGAAGTTGGAACTGCAGATATCCATGGAATTGCAAGTTGTGCTGGTGTTGGTGCAGTTGGTGTTCTACCAACATCGTAAAAGTTGCCCCAAGATGCAGCCATAATTCCTTCAAGAGTAGTCGTGTTTACACCCATTTAACTTCGTATCCTCCCCAAGAATCTAGTATATCCTGTGCTGCAGCATAATGATTATCTACTGTTGTTCCAAATGCTCCTCTGGATTTGATTCTTACTCTTCCTGTTCTTAGATATTTATCTGATCCAATTGCGCCAAGGCCTAAAAATTTAAGAACATCTGCGTCACTTTGAACTATAACTAAAACTTTACTTCCATCTTCTTTTTCATATTGATATTCAACAGCATCATATTCTATAATTTCAGAATCAATAACTAAATATCCACTGTATTCAAAAAGTATTTGATTGCCTGAATATTCATTAGTCTCAACAGCCTTTAAAGAAACAAAAGATCCTGGACCCATAGTAGAAAGTAGATTTTGTTCTAGCGAAAGAGCTCCCATAAAACTATTGCTTGAAGACCAAATTTGTTGAGATCCTCCAGCATATTCATTTGTTGTAACACTATTCCACAAAACTTTTATTTGATTAGCAGATGGCAAGTCTGTTTTGCCAAGAGACATTATGTTTGCTAAATTTAATCCATCAGAAGAGTATCTAAATTGCCAATCAGCAGGACGTGTAGGACTAAAGATATAGTCTCTGCTATAGAATTGTAAAATGTTATTTTCATCACATACAGCAGTGATTTGTGCATCTCTACAAATTTCTTGCAAAGCTTGCCAGACTGTTTTTGTATCGTCCGACCACCAATACTTTGGACTTAATGGTGATGTTTCTGTAGATAACAAATTAACCTTATATGATGTAAATCCTACTGCATCTAGCAATCTTCTTATAATTCCAGGAATTGAGTATCCCTCGCAAACAATGTTCGGACACATTGTCTCTTGTAGAAGTTTAGCAGAATCTAGGGCTTCTAATTCTATCTCACCAAACTCTTCTGTTCTCCAATTGTCGCAATAATAAACACCTTGGTTTATTTTTTCATAGGAGCCATCCGAGTCTGTTAAATTACCACCAGAATGATAAATTTTTATGTATGGCCTAATTTCAATTTGTTTGTATAGGTATACTTTTGAAGAGTCAAAATTATTTGTTTTGTCAAAAGTTTGAACAACTCTGGTATCTTCATAAGAAACTAATGATAAAGACAACGAGTTTGCAGTTATTTTTCCGACAGGCAAAATTTCATCTGCGCCAGTAGAAGACTCTTTAGACATTGAAAAATTTGTTATCCTGTCTGAAACATCCACTACCCATTTAGGGCAAAGCTCTATGAGACCAATGTATTTATTTGTAATTCCTGGTGTAGAAATTCCTACGCTTGTAAGGCTGACTGGTGCAGATATTGTTGACGGTTCTGTTGTAGACCATGTTGTACCATTCCAATATATTGTTAGTGTACCAGCATTATCATTTCCAAATGCAATTATGTTTGCAGAAGATCCTGTTGCTAATGTAGATCCATTTCCAGATATTGTCCATGATGCTGGAGTTGAGTGACCAAGTTCAAATCTAGCTACAATTTTGTTTGTTAAAATTGTTTTTGGATAAGTTAAAGTTACTGATAGTCCAACACCCTTTGGAGATACATAATATTTATATAAAGTATCTGCTCCAGGATAATATGTCCTATAGTCAATAGGATAGGAGATTGATTTAGGGTTTCTATAGCTATTTTGTGTTACATCTCCACTAATTGCATATTTAATTCCTGCCGCTAATGGCCTATTAGGCTTAATAACTGAGTCAATTGGAAATAGTTTTTTAAATGGCTTGCTGCCATCTGGAGCAGTATATTCTGTTCCTGTTGCAACAACATTATCTACCATTCTATTCATGTTGTATTCAAATGTGCATCCAGATCTTAGCTTTAAAGATGCGCTTTGATTGATGTTTGTTTTAGTAGACTCCAGAGCCGATATCATTATACTTCATCCAACGTCAATGAAACATTCCAAAAAGGCTGTGTACCTCTTTTAATAAGAGTAAAATTACATGAGCTAAACATTACTGTTGCCGATTCATATCCAGAAGAAGATTGATCTGATCCAGTTTTTGCCAGATTAATTCTAATATTAAAAGGAGCCTTTCCAGCATCAGATAGATAAAATGTTCTTATGTCTTCTGCTCCCCACCCACCATCTACGGTAAATGTTCTGTATGAAGGAAGCATATCCCACGATGTAGAAAAAATTCTTTTATCGGCAATGTAATTTTTTCTTAGTGTTCCGTTTGAAGTTCTAACAGATTTTTCTATTCTTTCAATAGACATGCTAAACTCAGATCTATTGTGCTCTGTAACCTTATTCCAAATAAGTGTTGAGCCAGCTGGGGTTGCCAATAAATCTTTTGCCTCTATTTGTAGTATAGAGCCTCTAGGTAATTTTACTGTTGTCATACTACACCAGCTCCCATAGTTTTAATTCTTCCTTCTTTAGCTCCCATTCTTGAAAGCTCTTGCTTAAATCTCATTACAACTTCATCAACGCTTACATTTGTTCCATTAAGCGCTATGTTAACATTATACACACAATTTGAAGAAGATGCACTACCAGATATCCCATTCATTCCGTTTATTCTATTTGAAGGTATATCATACCTTGGAGCAGTGTTTATATTTGGATATATTGTTCCTGATGTATTAAACTTAATACCTTCTGTTTTACCACCATCATTGAGTGTATAAACTTGTCCAGGAACAAACGGTCCTCCTGCGGCTCTTTTTACAGCCTTGGCATCCATCCAGGAATCTTCTCCAATTGTTACTCTGTAGGTTCTACCTTCAAATTCAAATGTATCATTTTCCTTTAATTTATATTTATTAATAATACGCTTACGTGCAACATCAGTAAGATCTCCAAAACTTGCTCCCTTAGCGGTTTTCTTTAAATCTTCCATATTTCTGCCTTCATTAGCAGATAAAACATCAGCAGCCGTTAATGTTTTAGTTTTAGAAACAGTTCCGCCCATAGCCTTAACAACTTCTTTAAGGGTGGCCCCTCCG